>JAEEGL012167625.1_pt1 | contig 18547 bp, 14 predicted proteins | sample 9134231 | NCBI WGS metagenome assembly JAEEGL01 (sample SAMN16246548, study PRJNA631951) | gut metagenome | biome: gut microbiome; feature: rumen; material: fiber-attached | host: Bos | place: Iran: Karaj | collected 2018-10 | reverse complement strand
TTCCGCTAACGGAACGGTGGTTGCGCGTTATGCAAACGCTGTAAGTGCTGGACAATACACATTCCAAGTAGGTGCTTCGGCAGGTGTGTATGTGTTGGTTGCTTCGGCTAACGACCAAACGGCTTCTCTGAAACTTTCGTTCCTGGAAAACGCACAGGCAGGCATTTTTGAAGTGGCAACAGCCGAACCAGTGGCATTCTTGAAATCAGCCGACGATGTTATTACTTTTAACGAAGGCGAAACATTTGAATTTACTGGATATTACAAAAAGCAAACAGATGTAAAAACTTCTGCAATTATTAAAGACGAAGAAATAATTTTTGCTTTTGAAGAAGAGAAATATGTAGACTTAGGTCTTTCGGTGAAATGGGCTACTTGCAACATAGGTGCAAACAAACCTGAGGAATGTGGCGATTACTATGCATGGGGAGAAACAACGCCCAAAAATAGTTATACTTGGGGTTCATACAAATATGGTTATACCTATAATACACTGATAACATTAACAAAATATTGTAACGACAGCAACTACGGTTCCGTTGACAACAAGAAAACACTTGACAAAGACGACGACGTTGCATACACAATTCTTGGTGAAAATTGGCGAATGCCAACCGACGCGGAGTGGACAGAATTAATGACATTATGTAAATGGATTGATACAACTATAAATGGTATGAAAGGGTTTAAGGTTGTGGCAGACAACGGCAATTCCATATTCCTTCCTTCGGCAGGTTATCGTAATGATCAGCTCTACCAGAATGGATACGCTGGTAATTACTGGTCGAATTCAAATGTTGGCTATGCTCCGTACTACGCATGGCAAGTGTACTTTGACTCAGGGACGAAAAAAAAGTACGACCAATATCGCTATGATGGTCTATCTGTGCGTCCTGTTTACGAATCAGAAGAAATTGGTGGAGAAATAGAACCAGGCGATGTAAAAATAGAAAACGGAGCGATACAAGCTGCATTTTCTGTTTCTGCTGACAAGCAGGTTTATTTTTCTATGGGTAATTTGCAATACCAAGCAAGCACAGGTTTGTGGCGTTTTGCTGAAAACCAATATGATATGATAAAAGGTGATAATGGCAATATTTCTGAAACATACGAAGGGTGGATAGATTTATTTGGCTGGGGAACAAGCGGTTGGAACAGTGGTGCAAACGCATATCAGCCGTATTCAACAAGTTCAGACTATTTTGATTATTATGTTGGTGGGTCGTATAGCAATAGTCTTACAGGTAGTTATGCTAATGCCGATTGGGGCGTGTATAACAAAATTTCCAATGGTGGAAATCAATCTGAAATGTGGCGTACACTTACAAAAGATGAGTGGTATTATTTAATAAACAATCGTCCTAATGCTGACAAATTATATTCACAAGGTAGTGTTGACGGTGTGACAGGCTTTATTATTTTGCCTGACAATTGGACAGTCCCATCTACAATTTCATTTACGCATCAAGCAGGGAATTGGATTAAAAACTCGTATTCTCTTGATAAATGGAATGTAATGCAGTCATATGGAGCTGTTTTCTTGCCTGGTGCGGGTATGCGTAGCAATACAAATTGGACATGTTTTTCTATCGGCGATGGTTCATATTGGTCTTCGTCGTGCGACGACATTGAGAACGAAAATTGCGAGTTTAATGCATATAGTATGTATTTCAATAATTATAGTGTCACTGCTGACAGCAGAGGTAATCGCCGCATGGGGCGCTCCGTCCGTCTTGTTCAAGATGTAGAATAAATTTATTACGTAAAACAATTGTTGTTATGAAGAAAAAAGTTGGGCTTATCTTTTTGTTTGTTCTGGTTGGAATGGCGACTGGTATTTGTCAGAATTCGGTGGTGGTGACTGGTGGTACTGCCTCAAATTCGCAGGGCTATGTTGCTGGAATTTCGGTAGGACAGCCGTATGTTTCGTCGGAAAATGGCAGTTTGTTCGGTATGCAGCGAAATTATGTGATGAAAATCTCTTCAATCAGTTCTAATCCTATTTCAGACGTTTCGGTTGCCTTGGATGGAAATGTAGGAGAAATCAATCTTAATGATTATTTTACATCGAATGATGCCGAGGACTTACAGTATTCCGCCTCATCATCCGATGAAGATGTGGTTCGTGTCGCATTGAACGGAACTAAGTTACGTTTAATGTTGAATCAGCAAGGTTCGGCTCTTGTGACAGTTGTGGCGAAAAATTCAGCCGATGAGCAATCTGTCTTGTCATTTACTGTTACGGTAGAACCGCCGACAAATCCACTAACTATCAATGTCGTGGAACAAAAAATGGCTGTGTCGGTAATTGGCAGGAGCATATTTGTTAATAATGCTGAAGGAAAATATGTGGCAATATATGACATGGCGGGAAAATGTGTCTATTCTTGCCAAAATGCGTATTCTATTTCGGCAATGATAAAAATTCCGGGAACGTATGTCGTTCGATTTGGTGAAAATAGTCAGACAGTAATTGTAAAATAAATTGAATATCAACAAAATAATATCTAATAATATGAGAAAAGTACTTTCTTTTTTAGTAGCGATAATGTTTGCGAGTCTTACTTTTGCCCAAGTTCCGCAAACTATGAATTTTCAGGCATTGATTCGCAATACTCAAAATGCAGTAGTGGCGAATCAGTCTGTAGAAATAGAAGTGAGTGTGTTAAGTTCTTCACAACAAGCAGTTTATACTGAGACACATTCGGTAACGACAAATTTCAATGGCATAGTGACGTTTGAAGTTGGTGCTGGTGCAGTTGTAAAAGGTTCCTTCTCGTCTATTGATTGGTCGGCAGGCAAGTACTATTTGGAAACAAAAATTCAGTTGCCCGATGGTTCTGATGCTATCTCCGATGTCACTCCGCTTTTGAGTGTTCCATATGCTTTGTATGCAGCAAAATCGGGCAGTGCCAATGTCGATTTAAGTGAATATGTTAAATCGGGTTCTAACATTTCGATTTTTGTGAACGATGTGGAATACGTGAAAAAATCGTATGTGGATAGTTTGTTCAACGTGTTGAAGACGCAAATTGCAGCTATTCCTAATGGTGGTAACGGAGGAAATGTAGGAGATGAAACAGGTAAAATTGATGCGAAATTCTCAGTTTCTGCCAATAAACAAGTATATTTTTCAAAAGGAAATTTGCAGTATCAAGCAAGTACAAAAACGTGGCGTTTTGCTGAAAATCAATATGATATAGTTGGAGCAGGTAATGCAAATATATCATCGTCAAATACAGGATGGATTGACTTATTCGGATTTGGTACTTCGGGCTATGGCGATAGTCATCCATACAATTCTGGAGAATACGATAATTATCCGAACAGTTATAGTATTGGACAAATAAGCGGTACAAATTATGATTGGGGATATTATAATAAGATTTCCAATGGTGGCGGAGAAGAAAGATTATGGCGCACGTTAACTGGAGATGAATGGGCATATTTGTTCTCTTCACGTACTAATGCTGCAAACTTATATGGTGCAGCTCAAGTAAACGGTGTAAATGGAGTAGTGCTTTTGCCAGATAATTGGACATTGCCCAATGGCGTTTCGTTTACAAAAGGTTTTAATAACTCATTGTTGTATGAGTTGAATGTTTATTCTACTGCGGATTGGTCAAAGATGGAAGCAAATGGAGCGGTATTTTTGCCAGCTGTAGGGTATCGTTTAGGAACAACAGTTAATGATGCGGGTGCCGATGGATATTATTGGTCGGCTATTGAGAGTAAATCAGTTCAATTTTCTGGTGAGTCTTTACGAACGGATTATATGTGGCAAAAATGCAATGGTTATGGCGTTCGTGTAGTTCAAGATGTAGAATAAGAGTAGATTTAGAAAAAAGTCAAAGGGATTTCCGTGAGGGAGTCCCTTTTTTCGTGCGGTCTGGGCGGATTAAAAGATAATTTTAGTACTTTTGCAAAAAAATTAAAGCCGAGAAAAGAGTTTTTATGAAAACAATTAAAGAAACCATACATGCAAAAGGTATTGAAATAGGTATCTATACCTCGGATTTCGAAAATGAATACATTTCTCTTACCGATATTGCAAAATATAGAAGTTCCGATCCAAGAATTACAATTCACTCGTGGTTGAGAGGTCGTGATATTGTTGAATTTCTTGGTCTATGGGAAAGTTTGCATAACGTAGATTTTAAACGTACCGATTTCGATACGTTTAAAAAAGATGCGGGAAGCAATGCATTTACATTTTCCATTAAAAAGTGGAATGAAGAACTGAACGGCAAGGGCATAATAACAAAATCGGGACGATATGGAGGTGGTATATTTGCCCATTCAGATATTGCGTTGGAATTTGCTTCTTGGCTGTCGCCAGAGTTTAAACTATATATCATAAAGGATTATAAACGGCTGAAATCAGATGAGAATAGTCGTTTATCGCTGAATTGGAATTTAAATCGTGAACTGACAAAACTAAATTATAAAATCCATACGAGTTCCATAAAAGAAAATTTGATATTGCCAGAATTAACTCTCGAACAGAAAAAATATGTCTATGCTGACGAAGCAGATTTGCTAAATGTGACAATGTTTAATAAAACGGCGAAACAATGGAAAGACGAAAATCCAAATGAGAAAGGTAACATTCGTGACCACGCAAGCATAGGTCAACTTTTGGTGCTTGCGAACCTTGAAAGTTACAATGCGATTCTTATTTCTCAAGGATATGATCAAGGAACTCGGTTAGATTTATTAAGACAAATGGCTATAAAACAACTACATACAATCTCCAAATTGGAAAAAACATTGGATAAATTACCTCGATAAATCTAAAAAAATCGCAAACCAGAATTTAAAGGCTGGGGTGTATTTTGTGAATGTTGAAGTGGAGACGGTGAAGGTTTCTGTGAAATAACGATGGCGAGGATTTTGTAGAGACGGTGTGCACACCGTCTCTACTAACAACCATCACGAAAAAAGAAGAAACACGGTACGTTTACATAATTCCGTGATAAAAAATCGTAGGGCTGTCACATTGTGGCAGCCTTTTCTTATTTTTCAATCTTAAAACCAACTGTTTTAGAAAATTACCACTCCCAAAACGCCTGAGCACGCAATTACCCACATAGGGTTAAGTTTGAAGAAATAGAGGGCGACGAACGAGGCGATGAAAATCAGTGTCGTGAAGTTGTATTCGCCAAGACCGAAATCAAAAAACGATTCGGGTGTCACTAACAATAATGCAGCCGCCAAAATGAGGCCTGACAATACGGAGCGAATCCGTGAGATGACCGCTTGTACGTAGTGATTTTCTTTGTTTTTCATCAAAAAGCGTGTAACTACAAACATAAGGATGATTGACGGCAAACAAAGCGAAATGGTTGCCACCGCAGCCCCCCAGAAACCGAACACTTTGTATCCGACGAATGTAGCCGTGTTTATTGAAATTGGTCCCGGCGTCATTTGCGAAATGGCAATTATGTCGGACATTTCTTGCATGGAAAGCCATGAGAATTGTTCCACACATTCAAACTGAATCATTGAAAGCATGGCATATCCACCACCGAATCCGAGCAGACCGATTTTGAAAAAAACATATATGAGTTGCAATATCGTCATTCTGATTTTTTCTGTTTGTTGAACGAATACATTTCTATTGCAATTGCACATACAAAAGCAATGAGAATAATGAGGATTGGCGATATTTTGAGCCACCAGATGGCGAATGCAGCCACGAATGGGATCCAAATCGTTTTCCACGAAGTCTTTTTGTTGAAAAGCAATTTTACGGCAGGAACTAGAATCAGTGCAATCACACAAGGACGAATTCCCTTGAAAATCCGTTCAACAATCGCATTATCCTTGAACGAGGTAAAGAATATGGAAATAAGCAAAATAATGATGAACGAGGGGAGTGCCGCACCCAATACTGAAACCATGGCTCCTCGTCTTCCTCGTAGTTTATAGCCGACGTAAAGCGCTGTGTTTATGGCAAATACGCCCGGGAGGGCCTGCACTAACGAAATCAGGTCCCAAAATTCTTCTTTGTCAATGTATTTCCGTTTGGTCACAATCTGTGATTCGACCATAGAAAGCATTGCATAACCACCACCAAGGGTGAATGCCCCTATCTTGAAAAAGATGCTGAATAACTCTCTCAACCGAATCATAGTGCAAAAGTAAAAAACATACAAACGTGTTGATAAAAATTGTTAATAACTTTTCATTTCTTGCTATGAAAAAACGAAAGTCAAAAACTTGTTTTTTGTATTTTCGCTTGCATTTCCTATAAAAGGGGAATGTAAATGTCTAAGTAATTGAAATTTATAAGATTAAATAAAAAATAATGGCAGAGGAAAACGAAAAACACGAATATTCCGCCGACAGTATTCAGGTACTTGAAGGTTTGGAAGCCGTGAGAAAGCGTCCGGCAATGTACATTGGTGATATTGGCGAAAAAGGTCTTCACCACTTGGTGTATGAAGTTGTCGATAACTCAATCGACGAGGCATTGGCAGGATATTGTACGCACGTTGAGGTTACTATCAATGAAGATAATTCAATAACGGTCCGTGACAACGGCCGTGGTATTCCCGTTGACTGGCACGCAAAAGAGAAAAAATCGGCTTTGGAGGTTGTTATGACAGTGCTTCACGCTGGTGGTAAGTTCGACAAGTCGTCGTACAAGGTTTCTGGTGGTCTTCATGGTGTGGGTGTCTCGTGTGTGAACGCTCTTTCTAATAAATGCGTGGTGACAGTTCGTCGTGATGGCAAAATCTATCAGCAGACCTATGCGAAAGGTAAGCCACAAACGGGAGTTGAGGAGATAGGAACGGCAGATACTACTGGAACGGAGGTTTCATTCTGGCCTGACGACACCATTTTTATGACAACGGTGTATCAATATTATGTATTGGAAAACCGTTTGCGTGAATTGGCATACCTTAATAAAGGTGTAAGATTGCAGTTAACCGACAAGCGTACACTTGATGCCGAAGGCAAGCCAAAAACCTCAAACTTCTATTCTGAAGAGGGGTTGAAGGAGTTTGCGATGTATTTGGACGGCTCTCGCGAAGCGTTGATTGAAGACGTTATTTATATTGACACGGTAAAGAACGACATTCCTGTTGAGATTGCTTTGAAATATAACACTGAATTTAGTGAAAATGTCCATACCTATGTAAATAATATCAATACCATTGAAGGTGGTACTCACTTGGAAGGTTTTCGTCGTGGTTTGACGCGTACGTTGAAGAAATATGCCGATGACCAAGGTATTTTGGAAAAACAGAAAATCGAGATTAGCGGCGATGACTTCCGTGAAGGTTTGACAGCGGTTGTTTCCGTAAAAGTTATGGAACCATTGTTTGAAGGACAGACGAAGACGAAGCTTGGTAACTCCGAGGTTTCGAGTGCTGTGGATCAGGCAACGAGCGAAATGCTGAAATACTATTTGGAAGAACACCCGAAACAAGCCAAAGCGATAGTTGACAAGGTTGTGTTGGCCGCTCGTGCTCGTATTGCCGCTCGTAAGGCACGCGATGTTCAACGAAAGACGGCAATGACAGGTGGCGGACTTCCCGGTAAATTGGCAGATTGCTCCGACAGAAATCCAGAAAAATGCGAATTGTTCCTCGTTGAGGGTGATTCGGCAGGTGGTTCTGCAAAACAGGGTCGTGACCGTCACTTCCAAGCAATCTTGCCTTTGCGTGGTAAAATCTTGAATGTTGAAAAAGCTATGCTTCACCGAGTTTACGAAAGTGAAGAAATTAGCAATATAATGAAAGCGCTTGGCATCACCATTGGTACCGACGAGGATAGTAAGGCAGTAAATCTTGATAAGATTCGTTACCATAAGATTATAATAATGTGTGATGCCGACGTTGACGGTAGCCACATTGAAACTTTGGTGATGACGCTCTTCTTCCGTCATATGAAAGAAGTGATTGAAAAAGGATATTTGTATGTTGCATGTCCTCCATTATATATGGTGAAGTCAAAAACACAGAAACGCTATTGTTGGACTGAAGAACAACGTATTGCGGCCATAGAGGAATTCAGTGCGGGCAAGGTTTCTGAAAAGTCAATCATAGTACAACGATACAAAGGTCTTGGTGAAATGAATCCTGAACAGTTGTGGGAAACGACAATGAGTCCTGAAAATCGTACGCTTCGTCAGGTGACAATCGAAAGTAGTGCTGCTGCCGATGCCGCTATCGCGATGTTGATGGGCGATGACGTTCCTCCTCGTCGGAAATTCATTGAGGAAAATGCGACCTTCGCCAATATCGACGCATAATAAAGTCACTAATAATTAAAACTTAACAATATGGAATTTATCGTATCATCAGCAGATTTGTTAGCACAGTTAAACACCATCAAAGGGGTGATTAGCTCTAAAAATACAATGGCTATCTTAGACAATTTCTTGTTTACCTTGGACGGAAACACGTTGAAAATAGAGGCAACCGACTTGGAAACTCGTCTGGAGGCACGCATGACGTTGGACAACGTGAAAGGTGGTGGCGTAGTTGCTATTGACGCAAAGAAATTGGTTGAAATTTTAAGTTCGTATTCCGATGAACCACTTACGTTTAAGATTGATTTGACTGCATACAAGGTTGATATTCTTTCGGCAAGTGGTGGTTGTCATATACCGGCAGTTTCGGGTGAAGATTTCCCAAAAACGATGCCTCTTTCCGATACAGAAGACAATCCGAAAGTTTCGTTCTCGGTTTCTCCTTCGGTGTTACAAAAAGGTTTGGCAAGCGTCGTTTTTGCTACGGCAGACGACGAAACTCGTCCTATTTTGACAGGTATTTTATGTGAATTGACAACCGAACATTTCAGAATGGTGGCTACCGATTCTCATAAATTGGCGCGCTATACTCGTACCGATGTAAAAAGCGAAAAAAATGCTTCGTTTATCTTGCCTAAGAAACCAGCTAGTTTGTTGAAAGGTATTTTGGCAAAGGAAACAAGTGACGTGCTTGTTGAATTTGACTCAAAACAGTTGGTTTTGACAATGTCGTCATACGTGCTTGGCTGTCGTCTGATTGAAGGCCGTTATCCGAATTATGCAGCCGTAATCCCAAGCGAAAATCCTTGCAAATTGTTGATTAACAAAGATGAGTTCGCAAAGAAACTACATCGTGTTTCGTTGTTCTCAAACCCTGCAAATAATTTGACTCGTTTGGAAATGAGCGGCTCTCGTTTGTTGATTTCTGCACAAAACATTGACTTTGCAAGTTCGGCAAAAGAAGAATTGACTTGTCGTTACGAGGGTGATGAAATGCAAATTGGTTTCAAGTCTAAATTCTTGGAAACTATTTTGAATAACATCAATAGCGAAGAAGTTGGTTTGGAGATGTCCGACCCGATGCGTGCAAGTTTGATTATTCCTGTTGATAAGGATGATGAGAACGAAGACGTGTTGATGTTGTTGATGCCAATGCAGATTTAATGCGTAATATGAATAAAACCCAAGAGTGACGAGATTTCGTCACTCTTTTTATTTTATAACACTATGAAATTACAGTTACAAAAGCCAATTGCTTTCTTCGATTTGGAAACCACGGGAATTGACGTGGGAAAAGACAAAATCGTGGAAATATCTATTTTGAAGGTTATGCCTAATGGTGACGAAAATGCCATAACTCGTCGGGTGAATCCAGAAATGCACATTCCCGAGACTGCGACTGCCGTTCATCACATCACCGATGCCGATGTTGCCGACAAACCTCCGTTTCGTCAGATTGCAAAGGAAATTGCCGAAATGCTCAAAGATTGCGACATTGCTGGATATAATTCCAATAAGTTCGATGTTCCTCTTTTGGCAGAAGAATTTTCTCGTGCAAATGTGGAATTTGACTGGTCAAAACGGAAATTTATCGATGTGCACGTGTTGTTTTTGAAAAAAGAACCTCGCACACTTTCGGCAGCATATAAATTTTATTGCAAAAAAGACTTGGAAGGCGCTCACGCCGCCGATGCCGATACGTATGCTACATACGAGGTTTTGCAGGCACAACTCGATAAATATCCCGACATTCAAAACAATGTGGAATTTTTGAGCGAATACACTCATCATACCAATAATGTTGATTTTGCGGGAAGAATTATCTATAATGAGAAAAAACAGGAAGTGTTCAATTTTGGTAAATACAAAGGACAACTGGTTAGCGACGTGTTCTGTAAAGATCCGAGTTACTACAGTTGGATGATGAACGGTGATTTCTTGACGAATACAAAACAAGTGATAACGGCAATAAAATTGCGCACATTCGGTAAATAGTGAAGATTCTTGCGTTGGAATATGGGCATACGGTGGCAAGTCTTGATGAATCAATGGCTTGCTATCCCGATTCTATGCTGATTCGTAACAATGACGATTTTTATATTCCTAATTTCTCGAAACAAATTGTGGCATACGTTGGTATGTATTTGCAATTCAATAAGATAGGAAAGTGCATAGAGCCTCGTTTTGCTCAGCGATATTTTTCGGAATGTGGTTGTGCCATAAAGTTTTTTGCCGCCGATGTGATTGAACGTAACAAAGCAAATGGTACGGCGACAGATATTGCACGCTGTTTTGATTCCTCGTTGGCGATAAGTAATGATAAAATCGCTCTTGAAAATCAGCAATTAGATTTTGTCGCAAAATTTAACGGAGAACCGTTGGGTGTCAATGTTGATGCGTTTTCTCGCATTCCCGAGTTAATAGCGACAGCGACAAAATATTTTACGGTGAAAATAGGAGACTTGTTCTTCGTACCGTTGGTGCAAGTTCCTGTAAATGTTACTATTGGCGACGTTTTTGACGTGTCCTTGCAGGGAAAACAATTATTGACGTGTATGGTGCGATAAACAACAAGGGAGGACTTATGCTACAGACGGTTTGGAATTTTTTAGAGGAATTGTCGGAAAACAATAATAAGATTTGGTTTGACGCGCACAAGGATTTGTATAAGGAAGCATTGGCAGAAGCACAAAATTTTGCCGAATCGTTGATTGTCGGTATTTCTAAATTTGACAAATCAGTTTCAAATTTGACCGTAAAAGATTGCACGTATAGAATATATCGTGATTTACGTTTTTCATTGGACAAAACGCCCTACAAAACCCATTGGGGCGTGTACGTGTGTCCTCAAGGCAAGAAAAGTGGTAATGCAGGCTATTATCTTCATATTGAACCCAAAGCAGAATGTATGCTTGTTTCGGGGTTATATATGCCATCGCCATTGGCATTGAAAAGTGTTCGTGAAGAAATTATGTGCAACGGGGGTGAATTTGACAAGGCGATTAAAGCATGTAAAGGTTTTGAACTAGACTGGTCGAATGCGTTAAAACGTACACCACAAGGGTGGAATGGTACCGATGAATTTGCCGAATATTATAAATTACGTGATTTTGATGTCGTACAGTCTATTACAAAAGAACAAATATTTGATAACCATTTCTTAGACTTTGTATTGGCTGAGTTTAAGAAAACATACTCCTTAATTGAAATTCTAAATCGTTGCGTGACGTTTGCGAATGATAATTATTAATATCCAAAGAGTCACCATTCGTACTTGCTGATAATAATATCTAATAACAAAAAAAGACTGCCAATTTTGACAGTCTTTTTTGTTGTTTTGTACCAGAGATTCTGTAATTTATTTTGCATCTGCCACAAGTCTATTCAGCGCATCTATAAACAATTGAGGATCACTTGTACGAGTGTTGCTGTATGAATACATTTCGTTAAACTCGTTTTGATATGAGAACACCGAAGGATCTCCATTGTTTGGCAAAGCGATATAGACAGGTTCCGATTCTCCTTGAATCTTTATAGATATGGCATCACCTTCCTTGTTCACACTACGAATGTCTCGATAAAAGATGTTTGTCGTATCGCACGATTCAATCTCATTGCTGACTGTATCCCAATAATTATACAAAATGGTTAGCTTGTCACGTTGCGGAATAGCGATACTATAGTATATTCGATCCAACATGTCGCTTGGTTCGTCAGACTCGTTTCCATCTGCGTCTTTATCATCGAAATAGTTCACAAACAAAATCTTACCTGCCATATTCGTTTCATCTATGTGGTTTTCTCGCAATGCCTTGCCAACAGGGTCACCAGTACGTTCCAAAACTGGATCGTTTCCGTTTTTTGAAAGATAATGCTGACAGAATTGTATGTAATCTTGAATCGAAGCTCGCCCTCGTTCCCACATTAGATAATCTTCTTTATATTTATTCTGACGATTAATATTTTCAGAATTAATATAACTTCGCTCGTGGGCGGTTGCTATAAATCTGCCAATGATAATAAGCAAACCAAGAATCAATGGCCAGATTTCAATTAACAGGAATGCATAGCCATAGATTGAATCTTCCGTTCCGCATAGTTCTACCACATTTTGCATTTCTTCCTCTGTCGGTTTACCGAAGTGACTCTTCGTTTTACCCAAGGAATCCAAGGATTTATAGGCATAAACTACTTTCGTCGCATAAAACAAACTATCCTTTTCTGCACGTTGGGCCGCTTTAGTAATGCTGTCGTTCCGTAATTTTTCCAATAATTCTTTACGTTGTGCTTTTGTCTTCTTAGTTGTTCCGTACAATTCCTGATATTCTTGTACAACGGTCACAGTGTCGGGGGTTGTTATCTTCAGATCCAATGTAGGGTCCCAAGATTTTTTCCCGTTGCAACTGATAAACATCTCCCAGATAATCAACACAATCAAAGAAGCAATTCCTATTTTTATAATGCTGAAAATAGGCCAAAACGGTTTATCAAGCCACGCGGGTTTCGTAGGTTCGTATAAATTGTCGAAAAACTCTTGTCGTTTTGATTCGTCGGCAAGGGCAAGAATACAGCTGTCAGGATCGTGCGGGTTTGAAAAAGCCATATCGTTTTTCCTGCCAATCTTACCAGAATACCAATAACGCGACTGATTGAAGCGACCTTGTCTGCTTTCGTCACTTTCGCGTTTTCCCGTCCTAATTTCCTCAAGCCAGTCATAACATTGTCGGTCAACATCGCGACTTATCTTGACGTGTTCTTGTATTTCCTTTACGTCATCGGATTCCGAAGGCATTTTGCGGATTTTGTCCATTATTTCTACTGGCGATTCACCTTTGAATTGTAATCCCGATGAAGCATAGGACTGACGAAGCACCATAAGAAGAATAAGGTATTTCCGCTTCGCCTGCATTTTCGACGCAGTATGGAGCCATTGCTCAATTCTGTCAACAACATCTTTCTTTATGTGTCGTGGATTTTCTCCTTCGAACAAAGATAGAGCATAATAGTAGTAGGTATCGGGTTCAAGCGGATTTTGGTCAACTGCTTGTTTGAAATTTCTTTGTGCCAACTCGTAATTGTTAAGACTCAAATAGAGTAAGCCCATAGCGTACAATGCGTTGGTGTCTTTCGGATTCTCCTCGGCTTGTTGCTTGAATGCGTCAATATACTCCTTTGCCATTGCAGGCGAGAAGGAGAGTGGATTGATAGTTTCCTCTTGTACGTTGACAATTTCGTTGACCTGTTTACACTTTGGACATTTTACTCTGCCGTCTTCTGCTTTGGACAAGTCCAAGGCAAATCCACAATTTTTACATTTTTTTATTGTAACACTTGCTGACATATTACATTGTTGTTTTTAGGTTTTTAATTTCCGTCATTAAATAATCGTAATCGTGTGATGGAACGGATTCTATATACGCACGTAATTGTTCGGCACTTGCGTCACTTAATCGAGATGGTGAGATTGAATCAATTTCCTGCATCAAACGGGTTTTCTGCGTTTGTGACAAATTTTCAGCTTTACCTAATGCCGATTTCATAAGATTGGAAAAATTGATAATCTGGCGATTGTTTTGTTGCAAATGTTCCATGTTTTGTTTGTGCGTGGAATCTGCCTCTACAAGGAATATTGCAGGGACTATCCATACGAGCGTAATAATTACGAGAATTGCAATGTACCATTTCAGCCCGATAGGAACGCCCAATGTTACCAATAACGAATAAAGCACCATTATGACAACGCCGGCAATAATGTAATAACTGCCATACATTCCCACTGCTATGCTTGCAAGCGACGACACATCTTTGGTGTCGCTTTTGCGTACCCAGATGAGCCATCCGAACAAGCAGGTTTCCAAGAATAATGTATATACTAAATTTATCCAAAACAATGCTCCTGCTTCTTCGGGCATAAATGCAAAAAATAACGCTATTGTCACCACGTAAATCACGATGGGCAATACCACTTCTGAAATAATTGAAATACGTTTTGTTGCCATAGTTTTCTATTTATTTGATAATTTAAAAGTCCTTGTTTGTCTTCCAGTGAGAGGTCTTGCCCCAGCGTTGGAAAGTGCGTCCCAAAGTTCATTTATTTCGTCTGCATTTCTTGTTTCCAGACAAGTTGGATAAGAACCTGGTGTATTTTTCACAGAGTCAATAATCTCTTTTGCTTCGCTACTGCTTATATGTGCATATTTGACTAAAATATCCTCTATTTCCTGTTCGTCGGCGGACCCTAATGATTCCAACGCGCATACATAATGACCTTCGATGCCAAAATTTGGAGGAATCGAGGAAATCTTATCTACCTGCGCAAGATCTTCAAGTTCTGACAATAATTTATCGGCAAGTTCCGTATCCGACGTTCTGAGGCAAATTTGTGGACCATTTGGCAAATTATTCACTATGTTGCTTGCTTCCGTCAAACTAATATTTGCATTTTCGGCAATGATTTTACTAATAGTGTCTGTGTCTGACGATTTCAATCCAAACATCATGACCACAGTGTCTTTCGGAATATCGAGCTTCAAATAACTATATGCTTCTGGCAATTGCCCTGTTGTAAAATACGGAGACAAAATAGCAATTAGTTCCGTTAAATCACTATTGTCATTGAGAGCATGAATAGAAGAATCTTCAATAATTGGTGATTCTGCATCAAATCCGTTTGCCGAAAGCATTTCACGAATTTTCTTTCTAAATGGGACTAAATCCTCCAAAGCTATCTCACTCTTACTGATAAAAACAATAAGTCTTGAAATGTTTGCCTTTCGTGCCAATCGAATTTGTTCGGGCAATTCCTCACTGTCTTGATCTGTAGCGGAAGCGACCAAAATAGCACCCGACATTTTTCGAGCTCCAGACATCATGGTATTGACATACTCAGAATCACCAGGACAATCCAAGTGGATGAAATTATTTTCCCCGTCACTATATTCAACAGTGTGGACGTGAATACTCTTCCACATTGCTTTTTCTTCTGGGTCACAATCAATTTCATCATACTTTTTTTCTTGAGCAAGTCCTTTTTTTGCAAGAACGTGGGTAATTGCGGCCGTCAACGAGGTTTTTCCACTGCTGAGCGGACCGATCGTTCCTATCGTCAATGCATTTGCAGCTTGTTGAGACTGAGGTCGACTTACGTTCGGTTTACTTGAAGATCTTTCTCTGTTAGCTGTTGGACTTGAAAAAGACTGATTTCCTCCTGCGTGAGACGAAGAGTCACCCTTTTTGTTCAACATTTCCATTAGTTTCTCATATCCTTTTTGCTCACTTCCGTCTTCACTTTTAAACTTATGGATAAATAAGAAGTACGCTGCAACTAAAATTATTATTATCGACATATCTTTATAGTTTTAGGTTATTACACTATTATTTTACAATTATTTTACATCGCTGGTGGAGTAGGGGGCGTTGGGGGATTTCCCGGCATTGGAGGCGGAACTTGTGCAAATAACGAAGCAAGTTCTGGAACCGTGTTTGCCGCTGCCCATTGTGGCATTCCTGCTTTCCAAACCATTGTTTGAGGCGTAAGAGTGCCTTGTTGCACCATTTGCTGCAAAACAGGCATATCGAACGGTCCTGCCTGCTGATTGTTTACAAACACGTACATCTGCAATGGTTGTGGCATTTGTGGAGGAACTTGCTGAGCGAATGGTTGTCCGGGTTGACCATATTGTTGGGGTTGTCCGTACGTAGGTTGTGCGTTCATTGCCTGATTTGCCATTCCCGCCATCTGCTGACCGAAAACACCTCCCATACCGAATCCCATTCCGATGCCCATTCCTGCACCCATCATTTGTCCTGCCGAACCTTCGTTTTGTGCGGCACCTTGCATTACGTCGAACTGACGTTCTTGCTGATACGTGTATCCCTCGCGGGCACGTGCACGAGCACGGGCTCTTGATTCAAAATCCATTTCGGAACCAGCCGTTTGTGCAGCAATAATACGTTTGTATTGTTCATCGTCTTCGTCGGGGTTGATTGCCTCAACATCAAATTTTGTCAGTTCTATTCCGTAGTCAACAAAATAATCGTTGAGTTTATCCCTTACGAATTGTGCAATATCTGACAAATAATTGTTTGCTTCGGTAATGGAAATTTTTTGTTTGCTGAAATATTGCGACAAGAGTGGTTTTACTTGCTGTGCTACGGCAGAAGTGAATTCATTGCAAAATTCACCCAATACTATTTCGTGTTGTGTACCCGAATATTCCTTAATGAAAGCACGTGAATTGCAGATACGGAATTCGTAACTACCATAGGAACCTACTTTTATTGTGACGCCTTCGTCGCCATACGTATAGTCACGCACCGTAAGTCCGCAACCCCAGCCACCTTCGTCTCCAGCCAATCGCTGACGTGATGTGCTTATTACGTATAGTGTGGTTTTGAACGCGCTATTGCCTCCTGTTGGAGCATTCATTAAATTTTGTAAGAATGGTACGTTGTTGGTAGATAGTTGATACGACCCAGGACCGAATGTGTCGGAATACTGTCCGTCGTTGTAAAATACCATTTCTTGTCCGTCTTGTACCGTTACTTTCGCACGTGTGGAAAGATTGTCGTAAGGAACGCGCTTGAGCAAGACACCTTTTTCAAGGTTGTAAAACACGTTGTCAATCATTCCAACTCGTTCGTCGCCTTGACCGTCGTATGTGTAACCGTCGGTTCGTTGTTCATTTTTATTAAATAGTTTCATTTTGTATATAAATAAAATTGTTAGCGCTCCGTTTTATGCAAAAAAAAGCATATTCAAAAGGTGTTTAATCTTCTGAATATGCTTATAGTTGATTTTGGATAACTGTAACTTGTTGAAAGTAAGTGATTTACCCCCCCCTGTGCCGTTTGGGGCTGTAAAGCTAAATACTTATTTTGTGTCGTTTCGTGAAAAATCATTACTCATTTTTGAAAGTACAATATTAATAAAAATTTTCTTTCTTTGAAATTTTTTAAGTTGATATTAGACGAAATTTAGATAAAAAAAACGCCACTTTTTTATTCGTATAAGTATAAATTACTTATTTTACTATACAAGACCTTGAGCCATCATTGCATCAGCAACTTTGATGAAACCTGCGATGTTAGCACCAGCAACATAGTCGATGTAACCATCAGCTTGTGTACCGTATTTAACACAGTTTTCGTGAATTGATTTCATGATGCCTTGCAATTTAGCGTCAACTTCTTCTGATGTCCAAGAAAGACGTGCAGAGTTTTGACACATTTCCAAACCAGAAGTTGCAACACCACCAGCGTTAGAAGCTTTACCAGGAGCATAAAGGATTTTTGCATCTTGGAATACTTTTACTGCTTCTGGAGTACTTGGCATGTTAGCACCTTCAGCAACACACATTGTACCGTTTGCAACCAATGCCTTAGCATCGCTTTCATCCAATTCGTTTTGAGTAGCACATGGCATAGCAACGTCGCATTTAACGTTTTTCCAAGGACGTTGGTTTTCGAAGTATTTGCAGCCGAATTTTTCTGCATATTCTTTGATACGACCACGTTTAACATTCTTCAATTCGAATACGAATGCTAATTTTTCAGCTGTGATACCTGCTTCGTCAACGATTGTACCGTTAGAGTCAGACATTGAAACAACTTTTGCACCTAATTGAGTACATTTTTGTACTGCATATTGAGCAACGTTACCAGAACCAGAGATTGCAACTGTTTTACCTTGCAATGAAGTTCCCTTAGTTGCCAACATTGATTGTGCGAAATAAGTTACACCGTAACCAGTAGCTTCAGGACGGATCAATGAACCACCGAAAGAAAGACCTTTACCTGTCAAAACGCCTGTGAATTCGTCACGGATACGTTTGTATTGACCGAACAAGTAACCAACTTCACGACCGCCAACACCTATATCACCAGCAGGAACGTCAGTGTCAGGACCGATATATTTTTGAAGTTCAGTCATGAAGCTTTGGCAGAAACGCATAACTTCATTGTCTGATTTTCCTTTTGGATCGAAGTCAGAACCACCTTTACCACCACCCATAGGAAGTGTAGTCAAGCTGTTTTTGAATGTTTGTTCGAAAGCCAAGAATTTAAGAATACCCAAGTTTACAGTAGGGTGGAAACGAAGACCGCCTTTGTAAGGACCGATTGCACTGTTCATTTGAACACGGAAACCGCGGTTGATTTGCCATTCACCTTTGTCGTCAACCCAAGGAACTCTGAAGATGAAAACTCTTTCTGGTTCTACCATTCTTTCCAAAACTTTAGCAGCTTTGTACTTTGGATTTTCATCCAAGAATGGAAGGATTGAGT
>JAEEGL010819871.1_pt1 | contig 18547 bp, 6 predicted proteins | sample 9134231 | NCBI WGS metagenome assembly JAEEGL01 (sample SAMN16246548, study PRJNA631951) | gut metagenome | biome: gut microbiome; feature: rumen; material: fiber-attached | host: Bos | place: Iran: Karaj | collected 2018-10 | reverse complement strand
TTATAATTATACGCTCCTTCTGACCTTTTTAAAGTAATTAAAAAGGCTTTTCTTGCAAGCTTAATTGCCATTTCAAGACCCGTATTATCACAATCTTTAACGATTTCTTCTGGATTTAGAAAACTTATAATGCATGATAAAGTCATCACTCTATATGCATTTTCAAATCCTTCAACCATAGAAGGGAATATGCCATTATCACTTGCATCAATTGCACGAACAAGATGGAAATCGATGTAATAAAAAGTAAATTCTATAAACCTTTCATCATCACTGCCAAAATACTCTTTTAGAAAATTTCGACCATATTCTTCCCAAAGAAGTCCAAAAGACGCAAAAGGAATGGCTTCTTTTTCTTTGTTAATCAAAGAATGATAGCCATTCCCGCCTTTTTGATGATGGTCAAACTTTCCGCCGCCAGTATCAAATACTATTAAATCTTCGTTTTGTAAAGCAGGACTATACTCATTATAAGGAATTCGAAAACAGTTAACGCTTCCCAGTAAAAGCTCTAAGAAAACAATTCCAAATACATCATCACCATGAAAACTTTTTCCACCATGAGTTACTATATTGGCATCTTCTAGTCTTTCCACAAACCGGACGGACACTGATCAAATTCTCCTTTCTTGTAGATTTTATTGATTCTACAAGAGTATATCACAACTTTACATAATATTCAAGTGTAAACTTATCTCGTTGAGAAGTAACCTGGTAACCTCTCTACTCCAAGGGCATCAATTCTAGCATATTCTTTATCTACCTTTGAAGCATCATATGAGGTGCCATTTTCTCCTTTAAGTACATTGCAATTTAAGAACATATTTTCAGAAGCTGTTACCCTTGATGTATCAAACATTGAAGAAGTGTAAATCTTCTGTAATTGATTACAATTTGAGAACATACTTTCCATGTTTGTTACTTTTGCTGTGTTAAAGTTTGATAAATCTATTGACGCTAGTTTATTGCAATTTGTGAACATCCAATACATATTTTCTACATTTACTGTATTGAAACTTGTAATATCTAATGATGTTAATTTCTGACAATTATCAAACATACAAGTCATATCTGTTACTTTAGCAGTATCAAAGCTTGATACATTTAGGCTTGTTAAATTCTTACATTGACAGAACATATATGTCATATTTGTTACTTTGCTTGTATTAAATGTTGAAGCATCTAACGAAGCAAGTGTTTCGCATCCTTTAAACATATTTTGCATATTAGTTACTTTTGCAGTATTGAATCTTGATAGATTAATTGCAGTTAATCTACTACATGTATCAAACATATAGCTCATATCGGTTACTGAAGAAGTATCAAAACTCATATTAAGCGTCGATAATTTATTACATAAACAGAACATATATTTCATATCTGTAACTTTTTCTGTTGTAAAACTACTTAAATTTAATGATGTTAAGTTTTCACATCCTTTAAACATGAAGCTCATATCTGTTACGTAATGTGTATTGAAAGCACTTACGTTTAAGCTACTTAATCTAGTACATGTGTCGAACATATAAGACATATTAGAAACATTTAAAGTGTCAAAATTACTTAAGTTTAATGTCTGTATATTCTTACAGCCTTGGAACATATACGCCATGTCATTTACTTTCTTTGTATTAAACGAAGACACATCAACACTACTTAAATTTTCACATTTTTCAAACATACTCCTCATAACTGTAACATTTGAAGTATCAAAACCGCTCAAGTTTAAGCTGTTTAAGCTTGAACAATTTCTAAACATCGAAAACATCGTTACTACGTTATTTGTGTTAAAATCGTTAAAATCAACAAACGTAAGTTTACTACATCCATCAAACATCTTTGTCATGTTTGAAACGCCTTTTGTAGTAGTGTTCATCGCACTTGATAAGTCAATGCTTGTTATTTCTTTTAGATTTGCAAACATTCCTTCACTATTTTCATTCAAGCTTAATTTCTTAGCTCTACTCCAAATCTTAATAGTATTATTATCATACCAAGCGTAAATTGGTACTTCGGAACTTAAACCTATATTGGCTGCACTCTCCTTAATGCTATTTGATGGTTCTGTTGTTTGCCATGAGATTGCTTTAATATTTGTGTCTTCTGTATCTTGCGTAGCTCCAGAATTTCCAGCTAATCTCTTTATTATCATATTAAAGTTGTTACCATCAACATATGTGCCTGTTAATTGTTGCCAAACCGCATATAAAGTAGTGTTTCCTTGTAAAGCAATCGTTTGACCAGGAGCATAATAAGTATCTGTATTGGCATCTGCTGTTGCAGATTCACTCCATCCTTTTAGCACATATCCATCTCTTGCGTAATAATTATCTGCAAGCAATGTAAAGCTTGTCGTATTCGTTAATGTTCTAGAATAATCTGATCCAGAAGCACCGTTTGGCTTAAGTGTTATTGTCATGCTAGAAGAACCACCTGCACCATCGCTTACAGGCGTTCCATCGTTTGATAAAACAACCCTATAACCAATTCTATCGCTTGCTGCACCACCTACTGGAGCAGTTATGCTTGAATTTTGTCTATCTAAGCCTCTATATACTATATAAGATGTATTATAAACACTTGTATTAAATTTAGCTTTTTCAGCATTTGATAATATTATGCTATTTAAATCAGCTGTTGTAATTTCTTCTTTTATGCTATGGTTTGAACTGTTTACTAAACTGCTTGCATTAGCAGATAGTGCACCATTATTAATAAATGTTGATGTATATTCAAAGCTTCCGCCTATTAAATCAAATACACCAGTAATATTACCTGTTGTTGATGTGTTATTTGCTGTTCCTGTCTTATCTGTATTATCTAATGTAATATAGTTTCCATTTCTACCATATTCGCTTAGTCCAAGTAATAATGCCGCTTCATACTCACTATTTTTAATTAAATGTGAGTTATCTGCAGAATACATGTTTTCAGAATTATCAAATGCAGTTGAAACATTTATACTTCTCCATGGAGTTCTATTTGCTTTAGAAACAACTCTTATGTAAGATGAGTTTCCTGCATTTCTTGTAAGTACACTACCTCCTGTTGTTGCCTCTACCCATGTTGCACCATTGTTTGAAGAAGTTTCTTTAGATATTTCATATTTTGAAATCCAAAATCCTCTAAGTTCATATCTAGCTCCACCTGCAATAGTAAATGCTTTTGCTACTTTGTATCCAAGTGGTAATGCACTTATATTTCCATTGATGTCTATGTAGTCATTATTTCTTTCTCTTAAGAATATAATGTCATATGTTCCACCTGAATTTGCTTTGTATGCAAATCTTGGTATCCATACCCACTCACTTCCATCAGGAGTTGTAGCATTTGCCCATTTAGAAGTTGTGTTTTGTTGGTTATCTCCTCTTGATTCATATGAATACATATCATCTGTAAAATATCCAACTTCTGTATAAGAACCATTTGTTGCATATTTAATAGCTTTCATTCCAGAAAGAAGTTCTGGTTTATTGGCTTGTGATCTTGTTTCAACTACTTCTTGATGATAATTGTGTTCTTTTGATATATCGTTTCCATATTCATCAATTACTTTAACTATATTCTTTCCTTCTGCTAAATATGCTTCATAATCTCCATTTTGTCTTCCTAAAACAGCACCATTTAGCATTACTGCTTTAATGTGATCGTCCTCAGCATATATTTGAACTTTATTATCTAATACTTTTGTTCTTAAAATTGGAATTGTATTATCAACTGTTATTTCTTTTGTATCTACTTCCTGATTGCTTTCAGCCGTATGATTACCAGCTTTATCATAAATCAATCTGTTGCTTACATTAAATCCTAATTCACCATTTCCAGTAACATTTTCAATTACAGCAGTGTATTTGTAACCATCTGTAATTGCTTCTCTTGAAATTCTTGTAACTCCTCCAGTTGTATTAAATCCGTTTACATGTAATGTTACATCTGAAGCTCCAATATTAGAAGTAAATAGGTATAGATCTGTTACTTTGAAATACATATTTGTCTTGTTGATATTATTGTTACCAATCTTTGTTGCATTTAGTTTAATTGTCTTAGTAATCGGACCGACAATATTTCCGGCATTATCTTTCTCCCAAACATATATTGTCTTATCTTCATCACCTTGTGATAATTCAAATATTGCTTTATCAGCTTCACCTTGTGTTCCGCTTACATCAATCCATTCATCTGAATCAGAAATCGTATGAGATGCATCTTCTGTAATAAAGATTTTTTCTATTTCATTTCTTGTATCATTGATTGATATATCTACAACCACACTGTCTGCTTCTTCAACAGTAACTATATTTGCCGCTTCTGGAGGTTGTTTATCTATAGTTACTATGTAAGTAGAAACATTAGATGTCATTGATGGCTCACCAATTACGTAAGCATATGCTCTTACTGTCACTTTACCTTCAATATATCTTACTAATGTATCAGTGTAATTAGCCCACTCGCTATCATTGATACTATATTTGTATCCAACTAAAACTTCTTCTGCTTCATTTACTTTACTACCATAAATGTTGATATAAATTGTATCTTTTACAGTACCGCCATTAGGAATGACTACAGTTCCATCATTTCCTTTAATAATAGGGTCTGTTGGATTTCCAAATATTACTAATTTAACAACATTTGAGTATGCATCCTCATGGTTTGCATCTCCTGGTAGATATGCTTGTACATAATATGTGCCAACATTTCTAGGAAGAGTATTTAATTTGTTTGTTAAATCAGCATCAGTATAGTAATTGTATACCAAGCTTGCTCTTGCTGTGCTTTCTGTTACATCGCCACCATATTTGTATATCTTAGAAATAGCTGCATCATTAATCTTTTGTATTCCTCCAGAATATGGAACAATCTTATCTTCTAGAGTAAGTACTGGAATTGTCTTGTAAATCTCAAATCCTATTTCCATAGTTCCTGTGTAATGGTTCATTGCTGTAAGTACAATTTTTGCATTTCCGACATTAATGTTGTTTACATAAGTTGCAGTATAATCTACACCTTCAACAACATTCCAACCATTTGGCGCAACAAAACTTGTAATTCTTGGAACTTTTGGTGTTCCATCATATTCGTATCTGTTTTCACTTAATACATAATTACCTTCTAATTGTCTTGGTAATATAGTAAATGTTTGTTGTGCTCTTCCTTCATAATTTCCAATACCTGTTACAACTGCTATAGCGGAATTATTTCCCACCTCGACATTGTTTAGATATGATACAGTATAGTCTGTATTTCTAACTAACTCTCTGCCATCAAATGTAACTCTTGTAGCTGGTGTATGTGCTGTAGCATCGTAAATATACGTATCAGGAGTAACTTCCACAGTCATTAATTCATCAAGTCTTTCAAAATTTGCCTTCTTAATAGTATAATTTGCTGATTTTGTTCCTGTATAGTTTCCAATACCTGTTAGTGTCAATCTCGCGGTTCCTTGATTTGTATTATTTGTATATGTAATTGTATAGTCTCTATCTGCAACTAATACTGTGCCATTAACAACCAATGTTGGAATTGGAGTTATTGGTTCACCATTATAAATGTATTCTTCATTAAATGTAATTGTTCCTGAGCTTATATCTCTTCTATTAATTGTCAAATATTTATCATTTCTCAAGAATGAAATATCATAGTTATCTGGATTAAATCTTCCAGAAGCAACAAGTGTAAATGTGCCTTGACTATTTATTTCATATTTTCCAACATCCTCACCTTCTGATCTTGCAATCATACCAGTGCTGCCATAAGACTCGCCAGTAACTAATCCTTCAACTGTAACTGCAAATGGTGTTGGATCAGCATTTTGGTATGTCTTTGAATAATTTTGGCTAGGTTTAATAGTAAGTGGTTTCTTAATAATTAGGAATTCTTCTGTTCTTGAGCCTGAATAACCACCTTTACCTGTAATAATTACCCTTGCAGTTCCAACATTAACATTGTCTTCGTATCTTACTGTATAATCTGTGTCTTGAACCAATTGAGTTGAGTTCATAAATATTGTCACAGATGGTTGGTTTGCTTGGCCGCTATATACATACTGATTTTGACCTAACACAATTCTTGCCTTATATAATCCTTCGCTTTGGATATCAATATCTGCAAAGCCTCTAAATGGAGCATAGTTTGGTGCTGTTATTTCAAAGTATACTCTCTTTGTTCCGATTTCTTTTTGAGTTGGTGAAGTTGTTAAGTTATAAGTTCCTGCTGAAGTACCATACTTAATAGTATATCCTCCTAAAGGATCTCTAACCTCAATACTAATTTGATGATCTCTGCCATCATACATTCCTGTGTAACCACTATATACAACATCCATTTGCTTGTTTGAAACAGTTATTGTTCCATTTGTATAAACCACATTGTAGTTTGAAGCGTTAAATGTTGATGTAGATCTTGGGGTTAATGTTCCTCTTGTAATTGGATAGGTTCCTGCATCAGATGTGCTTGTTGCAGTTGTTGCAAGCGTACCTGTATATGAAGGGACTTCACCGTCAACAAGATTAGTTACAGTATATGTAAGAGCAGGTATATTATCTCCTTTTAATATTTGCTTATCGTCACCTTTAATATTTAGATTTCTCTTTGAAATTGTAAATTCTTTTATTGTTGTTCCACTATAATTACCAATACCTGTGATAATTACTTTTGCTGTACCTGCATTTTTGTTATCTTCATATGATACTGTATAGTGAGTTCCTTTTGTAAGAACATTTGATGCAGAATCATAAACTGTTGGAATTGGTTCTCTTGCACTACCATTATATTCATACGTATTTTGACTTAATGTAATATTTCCAATTCCATTTCCAACTATTGTTAATTTACTTCCTTCTCTTACAGTAAATGTGTAGTTGCCAGGCTTAAACGCTCCATTTTCTGCAAGTTCCAATTCGCCTTTTCTAATTTCGTATGAACCGAATTCTTCACCTACATCTCTTGTAAGAGCTCCAGTAAATTTGTATGTTTGTCCAGATACAACTCTTTGAACTGTATATGTTAAAACTGGATCTGCTGTTCCTGCAAGTTTTGTAACGTTATCAGGAACAACTAATAGTGCTCTCTTCGTAATTTGATATTCAAATTCCAATGTGCCAGTATAATCATTTATTCCTGATACTATTACTTTTGCAGTACCAGCATTTGTACTATTTTGCCATGTTGTATTGTAATGTGTTCCTGCTACTAGTGTTTGATTTCCATCTTTTATAGTAGGAACTGGATTATGAGGTTGTCCATCATATTCATAAGAACCTGTAGGTATAGTTCCAATCACTGCAGAATTTCCAAGAGATCTTGCATTAATTGTAAATTTCTTGCCAGTTACAAATTCCATATTATAATTTGCTGCTTTAAATTCTCCAGCATCGGCTAAAGCAAAATCACCAACAGTAATTTCATATTGTCCCACACTCTCTCCTACTTCTCTTGAAAAAGCTCCGGTGTGTCCAGGTATTTCTCCTGGAACCATTATTACATAAGAAGCTGATAATTGTGGATCGTTGTCTCCATATTCTTTAGATAATTCATCTGGTGTTACTCTTATAGTAATCTTATTAATTGTATAATTTAAATTTACTGTAGAAGTATAATTTCCTTTTCCTGTTACAACAGCTGTTGCTGTTCCACTATCTATTATATTTTGATAAGTAACATCAAAATCAGTTCCCTCAACAAGAGTCGTACCGCCATATGTCATTGTCACTATAGCTCTATGTTCTGATCCATCATAATCAAATGATGTTTGTGATAGTGATTTGATAACATTATTATCCGCGATTGATTTTGCTGTAATGCTTATACTTGATGTGCCATACATATCTGCATAACCAGTTGCTGAAATCTTATATTCAACTTCTGTTTCACCAACAGTTGTTCTTGTTGGGCTCTGTGTTAATGTATAATTTCCATCTTCATCTTTATATAATATTTCATATCCACTAGTTGGGGCTGTTACATTTACTGTTATTCCATGAGCATTTTTATCGTAGGTTCCTGCATATGGACTTGCTGTTGCTGTAATTGTTCCCTCAGCAACTGTAAGTGTTGCACCTGTAAATTCTATTTTATAATTATGTGCATAGAATGTTGAATAATCTTTTAATTGTAATGTTCCAATTGTAATAGGATAATCTCCTCTTTGAGAAGATGTTGTTGCTGTTGTTGCTAGAGAACCTTGGAATATTCTTGATTGTCCATGATTTTCACCGTCAACAACACCACTATATCTAAATGTTAGTGTTGGATTTGGAACGCCATATCCTTTACTAATATCATCTGCAATAACATTAATTGTCTTTGGTCCAATTGTAAAGTTTAATGTTTTCTCATCATCATATCTGTTAATACCTGTAATTGTTACAGTACCTGTTCCTTCATTTTTATTATTTGAGTATGATAATTCATAGTCAACATGTTCTTGAAGTACTATATCTTGATCTTTTACTAATACACCTGGTTTATTCTCGCCACCATTATATACGAATGATGTTTGTAATAATTCTGCCGTAAATTCTCTCGAGAATGTCTTTGACTCTGAATAATTTCCATGCTGTGAATTTGCTGTTGAATTTCCAAATGCATCAACAAGTTCAACTATTACTGTGTATCTGCCTACATCCTCTATTGGCACTGTAACACTATCGCTTGTTGGTTCTAGATCAAAAGTATTTGTTTTATTAAATACATCTTCATTGCTAGCATTTCTTACTTTCCAAATAACTTGTTTTACACCTGAACTATTTGCTCCATCACTAATGCCATTTGCTGTAACAACAACATTATTTCCTACTAAATTTCCTATGCTAATGCTACTCATTGTTGGTGCTGTTGTATCTTTAATAATATCTAACTTCATTAGCTCTTTAGGGCTTGATACTATAAATTCTGAAACAGCTATAACTTCTTCGTAAATTCCAGTTGCTGGGAATTTAGCTTCAACTTCATATGTGCCCGCTTCTGTTGGAGCTGTTGTCGAATATGTGTTATTTTCTTTTGATTTATATCTATATGTTACTCCGCTAGCGTTATTTGTTGCTGAAAATACCTGTGGCATCTTTGGTGATTCATCTTCATGCCATCCATCAATCTTTACAACGCCGCTTCCTTCTTTTGCTATATAGAAATCTTGTTCTAACAAATCTTCATTGCTTTCATTACCAACAGCATCGGTCAAAACAACTTTGATATGATATGTTCCTTTTTCTGAAATAGAAAATGATTGAATGTCTCGAATTGCAGTTGTTGATAGTTGTTTTTCTATTTCAAGTACAGTTGTTGAGCCTTTAGTTATTGTCCATTTTATTTTTGAAACTCCTGATCCTTCTTCACCATCACTTATAGCTGAAACCTGTGCTCTAACAACTCCGTCATCTCCAATTTCATCTATTCCCATATTACCAGCAGTAGGCGAAGTCGTGTCTAAAAGAATTCCTACTTGTATTGGATCATCTGCAAATGCAACACAAGACCAAAGTATACTAATTAAGATTGCCGTTATTAACGTAAACAAATATTTATTTTTATTCATATCGACTTCACCTCCATTCTAAAATTCTTATCTTCGTTTTCGACGACAAAACTTATTTTAAAGTCTCGTCTATTATTCGATATTAGTATGAGCAAGTTTTGTCACCTCCAAAAATTTTTTAAACTCAAATGGGCATAACTCTCCCATTAATTCTTTTTTGAATAATATATATTTTTTTCAAAAAAAAGTCTACACCAAAAAAGCTCGAAACAAGCCATATCACGCCGTTTCGAGCTTCATATTAGTCGTAGACCTTTACGGAACTTAACTATAAGAATTTTTATTTAAAAATTTTTGAGTTTTATTAAAAATTGTTGTCATTTATTTTTCTTTATTGTTGCAAATGTTTCTGTTTAGTTACTTGTTTTTATGCATTCTTTGTTCCTTACGGAATAAGGCTTTTCGTAGCACTAAAATTTGCTCTTAATTTTTGATTCTATTTTTTCATGTTCTAATGAAATTATTAGATAGGTATAATAACTATTGTCTATATGTGCTCTTTTTAATACAACATTTGACTTTAAAAATGATTCTCCGGAAACCTTTTCTTTTTGATTTGCTTCTTTTATAACATTTAAAAGCGCAACAAATACCTTGTCTGCATCTTCTTCACTTTTATTTTCTATTATTGCGATTCTTAGATTACCAGATTCTCTATCAACATAGCCAAATCCTTCTATAGCATCTAACTTAGCTTCTTTTGTTTTTTCTTCTAGTTCATTCATGTTTATTATTTTCAATTCTTTAATTTCATTTAGCATCGCAAGTTCTTCACTAATATTAATCATTTTTTTATCTTTTAAAGATATTTTCGATTGCTGACCATCTATATATGCAAAGATAGTTATTGCTAGTACCAGCATTATTACTATACTTGTAATTATTAATCCTATTTTTTTCAATTCTTTCCCTCTTTTTCTTTAATATGTTCTTATTATTTCATACGTTTTTTAGAATGTCTATATTTATGCAATTAAAAAACCGATTTCTAAATTGAAATCGGTTTCTTTTTGTATATTATTTAACTAATTCTAGATCTTGTGTAACAAAACTAATATTTCCAACTTCATCCATAAAGTATACGTACACTTTCTTAATTCCTTCACCATTAGTTAATGTCCAATCTTTATTTGCAACATATGATTGCCAATCAAATATCTTAAATACGCTTTCTTCTCCTGTTGATTCGCTATCTATTTGCCTATACGCTGCAATCTGTTCAGGTGTAAAGTCTTTTAAATCTGCATCATTTAAGATTGCAATCTTGCAATTTTCAGGTCTAGAAATATCATCTGTTACAGTAATTCTTAATCTTATTTGTTCAACTTTTGTAAATGGATACTTGTCTGATACAATTTCAACGGTTCCTTTTGGTGCATTAGAATCTAGTGTTCTCTTATCATCTGCCCAATTGTAATTAAACAAAATATCATTATCTGTATTAACATATGTTAAAAGTGGTGGGTTAGCACCAGTATATTCAAATGCATCTTTTCCTATTTTAGCAAGATTGTCTTTGTTTATTTTAATATGAGTTAGGCTGTTACATCCATAGAATGCACTTTCTCCTAATTCAACAACATTTAAAAGAACAATCTTTTGAATTGCTGTACATCCTTTAAACATTTCTTTTCCTATCATTAAAGGATCAATGTCAATATATGTTAAACCTGTACAACGTTCAAATGTACCTCTATAGTCCTTATAACAATTTGATTCATTTGAAATTGTTCCGACAACATTATTTGTAAATAGTTTTGTTGGAACTTCTGTTATTCTAGTACAATTATAGAATGTTCTATAATAATTGTTAGCAATTAAATTCTTTTCAAATAATTTTTCTGGAATGCTATTTAATTTAGTGTCATTTGAAAAGGCTTCTGCAAAAGACTCTGCCTTTGTATTTTTCTCAAATAGTTTTTCTGGTATCGCTCCTGAAATATTATTCATATTAGCAAACACACGTGCAAAGTTAGTAACATTTATATTGGTAGCAAACATATCTTGAGGGATTGCTCCCGATAATGCAATACATCCATTATATGCATCTTCAAATGTTTTAATGTTTGCACTATTGCTAAATACTGTTGGATCTAAACCACCTGTTAATTTCTTACAATTATTAAATACTTTTCTAGCAGATGCTAAAGAAGGAATATTAGCAAAGAAACTAGAAGGTACTGGTCCTACTAAGTTTACACACTCATTAAACATGTTTTCAACACTAGTTAAACCATCAAATCCACTTCTTGCTGGAATTGTTCCTGCTAAATTTGCACAATAACTAAATCCAATTTGTTTTGCTTTTACATTGCCAAACTCTATAATTTGAATCAAATTTTGGCTTGCTGAATAATAGTTTTTATATGCATTGCTTGCTGTTGGTTTATTGTCGCCAACATAACCAAATGTATTTATTGTTCCTGCTACTCTAACTACATAGTCCCCTGCTGTTGCATATGTATGTTTTGGAAATCCTGCTTGAGTAACTTTGTCCATCTTGCCATCGCCCCAAGAAATGATGTAATCATTTGAAGCATATCCTGGAATTGGTAGTTCTATTGAGCCGCCATTTGAACTTACTCTCCATTTTGTTGTTAATGCGTTAAAGTTACTTATTTCAAATTTAACTCCTGTTTGGAAATTAATTTCATAATTATTTTTCTTGAATTTTTCAGGTAAGTTATCTACATGTGTTAAAGAACCAATGGTTATATTATAAAGTCCAACTCCTTCACCAGCATCTCTTGAAAGTTTACCTTGGAACTTTGGAACCTCACCTGGAACTTGGTTATTATATGTGTATGTAAACACAGGATCATTTACTAGTGTAAGTTTACTTTGACCAGAATCCGGTACAATATTTAACTTTCTCTTTTTAATTTGGAAAGTTTTTGTAATTGTTCCTTTGTAGTTTCCTTTACCTGTAAATGTCATTGTTGCTGTACCATAATCTATATTGTTGACAACAGACATTGTATAATCAGTGCCTTCTACCATTGTTTTGTTTGGTGTCTTTGTCTTGTCTACTAAAGTATATGTTGGCACATGTGGCAATCCATCATAAGTATATTCTGTTGGCGTTATTGTTACGCTAATTGAATTTGGATCATCGATAGTCCTATATGTCATTACTGTTTGTTGGCTAATTGAGTTTCCGGCTAAATCTCTAGCAAAAACATAGAATGTGCCTTCACTACTAAAATTAAATTTAAAGCTTACTTGTGTATCATTTGTAACTTGATAATAGTAATTATATTGTGTTCCCTCTGTAGCCGAACCATCTCCAAACACAACCGGTTCTGTGTTAGATGTACATACGGCAACATATCTCATTTTTGATTGTTCATCTCTTGCAGTGATTGTTTGCTCATTTTCGTGAATTTGTGTTGGGAATGATACTATAGTAGGTTTTGTTTTATCAATATTTGAAACTGTAATATTTCCAGTTGTAGTATTTCCGGCAACGTCTGTTATTAAAACAGTATATGTGCCATTTGAAGATACTTTCTTTTTGCCTTCTATAGTTGTTATTCTATCATTTTCCATTCCACGATAGCTTAAATCCGCTTCTGGAATTTGAACATTTTGTACTTTTATTGATTTAACACCTAAATTATCGTTTGCTAATATCGTTAATAATACGTCTTGGTTTGTCCAGTCTCTTTCTGGATTTTTTGTATAAGTAAATGTAGGTGGAATTTTATCTATTTTAATTTTGTATGGACCTGCTGTCTTACTTATGTTGTCACATTTATCGATTGATCTAAAATAAATTAAATTATCTTGTGATGTTGTAAATGTTTTTTTAGCACTTGTTGCTGTAGCTCCGGTATCTAAATCCCTTCTCCAAGTAATTCCGTCCATACTATATTCCATATGGTCAACACCTTGACCTGAATCATCTGCAGTTAAAGTAAAGACTACATCTTGATTTGTCCAATCTGAATAGTTTTGAGAAACTGTTATTGTAGGAATCGTTGTATCTACAATTTTAAATGTTGTCTTTGTTGGGTTAGGATCTAAATAATAATCTCCTGTGTTTCCAACTCCAGTTACAGAACCAATAGTACATTCTGCTGTATAATCACCCACAAATGTCTTTGCAGTTACTACTGTAGGATTGATTGTATCTACATCAACGCCAGATGGAATTGTAGCCGATACTATTTGTGTCCTATTTTTGTCGCACTCAAACACTCTTGACGTTCCCCATACGCAGACTACTCTCTTTTTAGTTATACTCCAATTGTACGAAATCGCCCCTGTGGTATTACCAGTACCTTGATATCTTTCTTTCCATCTTTGAGGAACAGAGCTATTTTGTGCCAAACTAATTTTTGCTGTATAGTTTCCAACATGAATTTTAACATTATCAGAAATTGTTGTTTTTCCGGTATCATAATTTGTGAAAGTCGGACTTTGTTCGTGTCCATTATATACAAATGTGTTTCTATCTATATTAGGAACTGGCACCAATACATACATTTGATATCTACAAGTGTTACAATACCCATCTTTATTGGTATCGCTATGTGCTCCTGTATCACTTGTTGCATTACAACCAGATCTTAAGCAAACATGCCAGTGGTTTGAAGAATCATATGTCCAAGATGTTGAGAAATTATGTCCAAGTGCTGGTCTTACTGATGTTTCATAATGACTACATCCGCTTCTTTGACAGTCTCTTCTATTTTCGCCATTTGCTGTACATGTCTCGTTTTTACTAACATACCAAGATCCCATATTGTGACCTAAAGGACCATAAGATATTGTTTTTGACCTACCACAACGACTACATGCTTTTGATGTTTTTGTTCCTTTTGCAGTACATGTAGCATATTTTGTAATAGTGTATGGATCTCCCCAGTCATGGTTAGCATAATATAGTGCTTTTTGACCATCGCAACAATATACCCAGTCACAAGATTCATTTTGATATTTAAATGTTATTGATCCTGTACAGCCCTGATGGTTTCCACTTGTACACATAGCACAGGCTGCATATGAAACAGAGCTACATGCTAATAGTAGCAAGATCATAATTCCTAAAATTGTAAATAACTTGATTTTTAATCTTTTCATTTGAATCCCTTTCACAAAAAGTATTTATATAATAATTTCATAAACAAAACTTACAAAAGGATATAATACCCCCATTATTTTTATCTATTATAATTATCAATTTTGCAGATAAAAAAGTAAAGATGAAAATTCGCTGCTACTGCTTTTGTGGCTTATTATCGTCACGAAACCCTTGATATATCAGCTTTTTATCCTAACACTTACTTATATTAAGTTTTTGTTTCATTTTTATTTCTTACCATTGAAATATGTGTAATTTTTTCTTAACAATTGATTTGGTTTTTGTAAATTCCTTATGGCCCTAGCTTTTTGCTATTCATTATTTTTTAGCATATAAAAAACACCAGATTATATATCTGGTGTTTGGCGGAGACAGGGAGATTCGAACTCCCGCGCCGGTTACCCGACCTAACAGTTTAGCAAACTGCCCCCTTCGGCCAACTTGGGTATGTCTCCGAATAAATCCTATATACTATAATGGCGACCTATGGTCGCCGTTACAAATTTATATGTGGCGGAGAGGGTGGGATTCGAACCCACGGTACGCTCGCACGTACGCCAATTTTCAAGACTGGTGCCTTAAACCAACTCGACCACCTCTCCGTGTCACGCTTTGTTAGTGTAACATTTACCAATAGTTTTGTCAATTATTTTTGATTATTTTATCTTGTAATATTGAATATATCTAATATTCTCTCTAATTCATCTTCTGAATAGTATTCAATAATAATTCTACCTTTACTCTTTGTTTTGGCATCAAAAGTAACTTTTGTTCCAAGTGCTTTTTTCATTTGATTTTCTAAATCTTTGGCAATTATTTCCAATTTGCCTTTTGCACCTTTTGAGGAATTTTTCCTTCCTTTTGCTGCTTTAGCCTCTTTTGCATAATTTTCAGCATCTCTAACATTCATTTCCATATTAAGAATATCTAAAGCAAACTTATATTGCTTTTCAGTATCTACTGAAGCTATCGTTCTTGCATGTCCTTCAGAAATTTTACCCATTTCAATCATTTCTTGAACTCTTTCATCAAGATTAAGAATTCTTAGAGTATTTGCAACGCTGCTTCTGCTTTTTCCCAAAGTTTTAGATATGGCATCTTGTGTCATCTTGTGTTCTTCCATAAGCTCTTTAATTGCTTTTGCTGTTTCAATTGGATTTAAATTTTCTCTTTGTAAATTCTCTATTAGAGATACTTCTCTTGTCTTTTTATCGTCATATGTACGAACAATTGCTGGAATTGTCTTTAATCCTAATTTTTTAGAGGCTCTCCATCTTCTTTCTCCAGCTATTATTTGATAATAATCATCTTTTTTTGTAACTATAATTGGTTGAATTACTCCGTGCTCTTTAATTGAATCTGCTAATTCATTTAATTTCTCGTTATCAAAAGATTTTCTAGGCTGATTTTCATTTGGCTCAACATCATTTATTTTAAGTTCTACAATTGCATCTTTTGAATCTGTTGATAATACTTCAAGATTAACATTTGATGGAAATAGTGCATCAAGGCCTTTTCCTAACCCACCTTTAATTCCTGCCATTTTAACCTCCTAAATATCGTGTTATTTTGTATATTTAAATAACTTTCCATTAATAATATTTTTTATTTTTTGTTGTTCTTAATAACTTCCTTTGCCAAATCTTCATAAGCTTTAGCACCTTTTGAGCCTCTATCATACATTGCAATTGGAAGTCCATAACTTGGTGCTTCTGAAAGTTTAACATTTCTTGGAATAATTGTGCGATACACTTTATTTTTAAAGTATTTTTTAACTTCTTCTATTACTTGGATTGAAAGCTTTGTTCTTGCATCAAACATTGTAAGAGCAACACCTTCAACTTCTAAATCTTTATTTAAATGTTTTTGTACAAGATCAATCGTGCTCATTAATTGACCTAATCCCTCTAGTGCATAGTACTCACATTGAATTGGTACTAAAACGCTATCTGATGCTGTTAGAGCATTTAATGTGACTAAGCCCAAAGAAGGCGGACAATCAATTAATATAAAATCGTATTCATCTCTAATTGATTTAATAGCTTCTTTAAGTTTATATTCTCTCGACATCACTGATACTAGCTGAATTTCAGCACCTGCCAAATTTATATTTGATGCACAAACAAAAAGATTAGGTACCGAACTATTTTGAACAGCTTCTTTTATATCTTCGCCCGACATCAAAACATCATATGTTGATTTTTCGACATCTTTACTTGCACCAACTCCGGATGTTGCATTTCCTTGTGGATCAGCATCGATCAAAAGCACTTTCTTTTTTTGAAGAGCAAGACATGCGCTTAAATTAACTGCAGTAGTTGTCTTTCCAACCCCACCTTTTTGATTTGCGATAGAAATAACTTTTCCCATTTTTTCCTCCGTGAATAATATCAAACTAATATTCCTTTAATATTATATATATTTACAAATGAAATGTAAATTATTATAAAAAATATTATTTAATTGGCTCTTTAAGCGGTATTCCAGCTTTTCTAGGATATTTTGATGGTGTTTTTTTAACCTTTTTAATTAAAACTATGCTTCTTGAAATTCCCAAATCCAACAAATCATATTTAATAACATCTTCAACTTCTCCACCAAGAATACTAATTGAATTTTGTGCTTCTTTTATTTCGTCATCAATGTTTCCTGATTTCATCGCTATAAAATATCCGCCTGCTTTTACAAAAGGAATACAATATTCTGATAAAGTAGCTAAATTTGAAACCGCGCGAGCTGTTGCAACATCAAAAGTTTCTCTATATTTTATATTGTTTGCGTAATCTTCAGCTCGACCATGTATTGCATAAACATTTTTTAAATCCAAACTATTACAAATTGCATTTAAAAAACTTATTCTTTTATTGAGAGAATCCAGTAATGTTAATTCTACTGAATCATTTATTATTTTAATTGGAATGCCAGGAAATCCTGCTCCTGTTCCCACATCAATTACTTTAGACGAATCTTTTATATATTGATTAATTACACAAGAATCAATAAAATGCTTAATCCATATTTCTTTATCTTCAGTAATTGCCGTTAGATTTATTCTCTCATTCCATTCTAATAGCAAATTCTGATACAAAGAAAATTTATTAAATTGTTCATCTGTTATTTCAATATTTATTTTTTTAAATAATTCTTTTGATTCAGAACAAGTCATATTTATCTCCTTATAATTCTTATTTTTTATTCATGATAAAAAATTAAAATGTTTCACGTGAAACATTTTAATCGTTTTTGCTTTTTTCTTTTTCATGAAGATAAATTAATAATACTGAAATATCGGCAGGAGAAATTCCAGAAATTCTTGATGCTTGGCCAATAGATTCCGGTTTAAATTTGTTTAACTTTTGTCTAGCTTCAATTCTTATTCCAGAAATATCTTCATAATTGATATCAATTGGTAATTTCTTTTCTTCTAATTTTTTAAATGCATCTATCTGTTCTTGCTGTAATTTAATATATCCTTCGTATTTAATCTCAATGTTAACTTCTTCAGATTCCAGTTCAGAAAGACTAGGTCTATCTTTATCAATCGGAGCCAATTTTTCATAATCTAATTCAGTTCTTTTTATCAAATCAGATAGTTTTACTCCATTAGAAATCTCTGTAGTATTATACTTTCTTAAAAGACTGTTTGTTTCTTCATTTGGCTTTATATTAGTTTGTTTTACTCTATTAATCTCATTATCAATTCTATCATATTTTTGTATAAATTTATTATACCTATCGTCAGAAATAAGTCCAATTTGATATCCTTTAGGAGTGAGTCTTCTATCAGCATTATCTTGCCTTAATAAAAGTCTATATTCAGCCCTTGATGTCATCATTCTATATGGTTCATTTGTTCCTTTAGTTACCAAATCATCAATTAAAACTCCAATATAAGCTTCTGATCTATCTAAAATTAGTGGAGATTT
>JAEEGL015467771.1_pt1 | contig 18548 bp, 20 predicted proteins | sample 9134231 | NCBI WGS metagenome assembly JAEEGL01 (sample SAMN16246548, study PRJNA631951) | gut metagenome | biome: gut microbiome; feature: rumen; material: fiber-attached | host: Bos | place: Iran: Karaj | collected 2018-10 | reverse complement strand
TTTGCAAGATTGCGAACAGTGTTTTCAAGCCACTTCCAATTATCCTTGACACCTCTTTGAATACCGGCTACGATATTGTCACCGACGCTCCACCAGTTCTTGCTTTCGACCGCGTACTCCAAATTCTCAGAGAGATTTCCGATGGTGCTTTCCAGATAGCGCCAGTTGCTTGTCAGACCTCTCTGAATCTGATCGGTAATGTCGTCCCCTGCGCCATACCAGTGAACGCTTGTGACGGCGTGCATCATGTCGTCGGCCAAATCACGCATAGCAGATTCCAGGCTGCCCCACCGGGCTTCAAGCCCTTCTCTCATATCACGGACAATGCTTTCACCGGCGTTTCGCCAGCCCATACCGGTTATGCCGTCCAGCATTTCCTTGAATTTCGTTTTCACGATAGACGCAATGCTGTTAGTCACATCAGAAAGCACATCTTTTACACTTGTCAGTGCGTTGGAAGTGTTTGTCTTGATGCCCGCCCACGCATCCGTGAATTTCCTGCTGATCTCATCAAGGGAGGAGTTGACTGTAGACTTCATGGTGCTCATGCCGAGCAGAACAGTGGCGTTCATCAGCGTCATAGCGGCCGCGCTGGAAACTATTCCGGCGAACATCGTCGTGAACGCGCTGACCATCGATTTGTTGTGCTCGTCAGTTTTGCCCTGTGCTTCCTCGTTGCCGGTTTCTATTGTCGCGCTATAATCTTTCGTGCCCTGCTTTGCTATTTCTTCGATGCTTTTAAAATGCTCTTCGGAATTATCCTCCATAGCTTTTAGCACGCTGTTATAGCTGTCGGAGCTCTCCTCAAGCGGTTCAGTGATATTCTTTTGAATCTTATTACCGCTCTTCTCCGTGGTGCTTTCGATCTTGCTCATAGCATTCGATACAGTGTTTTTTACAGTGCTGGCAGTTTTACCAGTATCGCTTGCTATCTGATCGGTTTTCTCGCCTATGGCGATGGCCAGCTGATCGATGTTTTCCTCAAGATTGTCGTTTGTCAACTCTATGTCAGCAAACGATTTGGCCCACTCGTTTGCGGCCTCTTCGCCTTTTTGCCTCCACATCGTTCTGTAAGTCGCAAGTGCCGCATCTAAGTCAGACGTGATGACCGCCAAACCACTACCCTGTTGTTTCTGTATTTCATCCCAGAGTATGTGTAGGTTTTCGATCAATATGCCGCCCTCAAGATTGATGCCGAAACGGGACGCGAAACTGTTTGCGGACTCTGCCCCTTGCGTCCTGAACAGCGTCGTGTAAGTATCAAGGATCGTAGACACTTCATTGAGGTTTGCATTGAGCATCTCTTCCGTGTTTTTGCCCATCTCCTTCACGGCGTCAACAATATACATTGTTCCGGCAGCAATAACGCCACTCAACGCTGCGAGAAGAATCCCTTCCAGGAATGGCCCACTGGCAAGGAATGCTGAACCGAGGCCCGTAACCAGCTTTGCGAGTATACCGAGCAAGCCCGTTTTTAGTGCAAGAAATCCAGTCGCAACCCAAACGAGCACTTCTCCATTGCCACCTTCACTGCCAAGGAGCCCGTTGATGAAGCCCTGCACAGCGGTGCGTATGGCCGTCCATGCGGCACTTAGGTATCCATCCCAAGGAAGTTTGCCAAGCTCGTTTCCTAACTGTTGCATCACATCGCCTATACTGGCTGTTATCGCTTCAAACTTGCCGCCAGCATCATCGATGGATTTTTGATCTATGTCGAAAATCGCCATCAGGAAATCTCCAGCGTTCTTAAAGGCTACTTTTGCAGCGTCCCACAATTCTGATGCGATACTATCCCATGGAATATCAGAAAACGCCTCCTTGAGCCTTATACCCAGCTTTTCACCGATGCTTTTCTGATTAAAAGCCGTAACGCTTGCAAGGTACGCACCCGACATACCGGCCTTTTGTGGATCAATGGATTCATTTAGCAAAGCGTCAAGAAAACTTCCCGCTTTCTTAAACGCCGCCTTTAGCAGACCCCAGGTGTCTCTTGCTATTCCTGCAAAATCAATCTGACCGAGAGCAGCTTTCAGGTTATCGGCTGCGGTTTTCGCATCAAACTTCTGTAGAAACTCGTCACCGAAACTCAGGAGCCCTTTCATCGTGCTGTTGATCGTGTTTCCGGCTAAAATCCACCATGTCTTGTCCTGAAACGTGCGATTCAACCATATGGCAAACTTAGAGCCAAGACTTCTCCACAGGGTTTCGTCCTTGACAACGTTGTAGAGTGTTTCAAGAGCACCTGTCAACATTCTGCTAAGTGTGTCTCCAAGTTCGGCGGCAGGAAAATTGTCCACCAAATCGAGCACACCATTCTTGAAATCTTCGCCGAAGGCTCCCCATTCAAATGAACCGACAAACTCTTGCAAAGCTGTTATCACGCCGTTGATGGTGTCAAGAATATCCTGTCTCAGAACACTCCATTTGACCTCGCTGACTAAGCCCATGACAGCTTTCCCAAAAGCCCTGCCTGCTTCCCCCCAAGCAAAGTTTGAAACGAATCCATGGATCAGATCGATAAAGACATTAAACTTAGTAGCAAAAAGCCTACCAAGCATATCCCAATCCACACGATTAACAAGGCCGTTGAGGCCGTTTCCGAGGGCTTCTCCGATTGCAGACCAATCAATACCGGTGAAATATAGATAGATGGTGTTTGCAATCGTGTTTATGCCGCTGCCAAACGTGCGTCCAATCTTGTCCCACTCAATACCATCGACAGCACTATTGATCGTTGCCGAAATGCCCGAAATGACCCTTGAAATCTTGTCCCCGACATTCTCCCAAGAAATCAAGTCGTCCAGTTTTCCGAACACCGAATTGATACCGTCTGCAATGACAAGACCAACGCCAGACCAGTCCGCTTTCTTCCAAGCCTCTTTGAATCGTTCAATCCAATCCGTTACGGCAACAGGCAAGTTGATGGGTTTCTCTAAAAACGCTATGGCGCTTGAATCATTATTGCCGTTTGCGTCGTTACCGCTGTCATTGTTGTTGGTGTCACTTTGACGATTCATTTCGTCAAAGCTATAGAGCTCCCTATTGAGCTTTTTTTGTGCTTTCGTTGCTTCGTTCGTCGCATTTGCATAACTCTCCATGCCCAATGCAGCAGATGTATACGACGTTTTGCCCTGGAGTGTAGCTATAAACTGATTGAGCCAGTCTATTCCCTGCGCCATCAGATTGATGATCCGAGTGATAATCGGTTCCACCATCGAAACAGCGCTGCCGATCAGTACGGCGATATTCCCGCTTAACCGGGTGGCGCTGTTTTTCATATTCGACATCTGCTTATCAAATGCCGAAGAGAATTTCGCAAGCTCCTGAATACCTTCGCGCACGTTATTGAAAATCGCAGAGATGAACATGCGCTTTACGCGCGTAATAAGCATCCGTTTCAGGGATGTCAACGACTTCACGAGTCCAAGAGCGGAAAGATCGGTCTTGCGGGTCTGCGATTTCAGGGATTTTAGGCGCGAGATAGCCTTGCCGATACCAGAAACAAAGGACTTGAGGCCCGTGGTTGCCTTTTTCGCACCGTTGATTACCGCGCTAAATCCGATTTTTGCAAACCGTTTCCCGAGGTCGATAGCATACTCCCCAACTGTTCTGACAACACTACCGAGCTTGCTCATCACACTGGAGAATACCTGGCTGTGTGTAGTTCCTTTGCTCAAAGCATTTTCCAGGTTTTCCACCTCGGCGCTCAACCGTTTGTACTCTTCGGTTTCACTGCCGTTAACATAGGCTGAACCGTTTGCCTCCATACGTTCTTTTTCTGCCCGCAATCCCTCCAGTTTCAACCGTGCTTGCTCGATGTCGTATTGTAGGGATTGCCATTGCCGGGAGCCAAGATCGGCACCGGATGCTTTTAGTTGCTCTTGCTTTGTGAACAGCTTAGACAACGCTGCTTCCGCATCCGCGATCCACTTCACATTTTCCGCGATTTCCTCATCTACAGCCTTAATGCTGTCCTTGTATTCCTGCCACGCCAGAGGACCACCCTCAATAGCTTCGTTGCGCATATTGTCTGAAAGCAACTCCGCTTTCCACGCCTGCGCCTCATTTAGGACACGCTTATAGCTCTCCAGCTTTTCGGTAGTCTCAGCAATCTCCTTTTGGACTTTCTGCCACGATTGAGTGCTCTTATCTGCACCCAGAGCCACAAGTTTTTCTTGTCGCGCTTCCAGCTTTTGCATAGCTGCCTCAGCGTTTTCTACTTCCGTGCTCAAACGCTTAAAACCATCAGTAGGGATACGGGCTCTTCCTAATTCTTCCAGTTTTGCGCGAACACCTTCAATATCATTAGTAAAGGCACGAGACAGGACGTCGTTTACATATTCGACATATCCCATCGCTGCCTTTCTCATACGCTCGCCAAATCGATCTACAGAGGAGGAGAGCGAATTGACACGGCGTTCAAGCTCTTTCGCACCTATTTCTACGCCGGAATTGTCTAAACTGGTATTAATGATGACGCTGCCGTCCGCATTTTTAACCATTATCCGTGCCTCCTTCCTTCACTAACTGCTCATAGATCGACCTTATCTGATCTTCCGGGGTTTGCCTATCTTCTTTTTGCTCTATGCTGCATAAGTCACGATTTGCGGCAAGAAACTCTTTTTCATACTTTTCCAGCTTTTTCCCCAGAGCTTTTTTCTGGCGAATCGTAAGAACGAGTCCCCAGAGATCATCACGATCAATAGATTGGAAATAGCCGAGAAATGTCCACCAATGCAAATATGGAACACTGCGTACTTCCATGCCTGCTGCCTTATTGATCGCCGGGAAAATTAGTTGTTCATCCTTTTCCCAATTCACGACCTTCGGGCTGGGTCTGTCATTCGACAAACGACATTCAATGAAAGCATTCGCCGCCTTTAGTGCTTCCATATAGGTGACTTGATCCTTTGGGAGACTATCTGAATCTTTGAAAAAGCGACGTAGACAAACAAAGACCTTTTCCTTGTCGGAAAGGTCTTTGTCATTAAAAGCCGTGATTATTCTCAGAATATCCCGATAGTCGGTTCGTACCGCGTACTTCTTGTGGCAGACCTCAACTGTCTGTGGTAACCGTCCTATCATCGCCACTGACCTCCCGGCTGATCGGATGGATCGACGCGATACCCTTTTCACTCTCATCCGGCTTTTCGTCGGGCAGATCATCCAGGTATTTTTCCATCCTCTTTTTCGATAGCTCCAGCTCTTCCTCGACGGCCTCAGTGATGATGTCACCGATCACATCAATCACACTCTCACAGAAGAATTTGCCGCCCACACTGGAAAAAGGATTTCGCTTTGCGAAAATCTCATCCGCTTCATCCATGTCAAACAGAATGTTGATACGTCTTTTCAGCTCAGCCTCTGCTTGTTTCATGATGGCCCATTCTTCTTTGAACCTCACCGTGCCATCCACTTGAATACTGTTGAGTTTCTTCAAAGGCTCAACGACAGCCTTTATATCAGTGGCAATGGAGTTATACCTGTCCAGGATGGAAATATCGGCAGGACGGATATAAATATTACAAATCAGCTTGCCGAAAGTGTTGTCAATCGGGATTTCTCGCGTACCGTCGTCAATGACTCCACGCAATTCTTTGACAGACATTATTGTTTTACCTCCCATAATAGAAAATGGGCGCGGAACCCATCAGCTCCGCGCCCTCCTTTCGTTGTGTAGCTTCGGCGCGCCCTGCTCCCGCTTAACCGCCCGTGGTGCCGCCCGTGGTGCCGCCCGTGGTTCCGCCCGTGGTGCCGCCCGTGGTGCCGCCCGTGGTGATGTCGGTAATGGTGGCGGTGTTCGTCTCCATGTTGTAGGTGATGTTCTTCTTGACCATCGGGCCAATGGGGCGAATATTGTAGGGGATGGCATAACCGGAGGTATCGCCGCCCGTGGACTGAGGGACATACCACGCATCACGGACATAGCAGTAGCCGGTCATGGTCTTGGTGCTGGTGTTCACATTGCTGAAAAAAGCCTCCGCAAACAAGCCGACAAGATCGGCCTCACCGAACTTCTCTTCCAGCGCACACTCCAGCAGATGCTCGTACATGGCACGATCAGGGTCCATGTAGTAAGGATCGACATCAACCTCCACCTCATAGCCAGAATGCCGGAACGTGGATTCACCGAGAACGTTGCGGCCAGATTCGGTGTCGGGGTTCAGTGCTTTGGTCAGATCATCATTGTCCTTGCCGATGGCTTCCCAAACGACCGGGTCGCCCTCTGCTGCCGGTTTCCACGCGCCGAAAAACATACCCCTGTTGCGATCGAGTCTCGACATATCAATTCCTCCTATATGTGATTTGAATCTGAATTTGGTAACGTGCGGCATCGCTACCAGGCTCTATAGGATAAGCTGTCAACGTTGGTACGATTGACTTAATCTTACCCTCATTCATAACCGGGAAATTCTGCACCGCATTTTGAGCAATGATCCATTCCACAACCTCGTCGTAAAAGCCAAGATTCGCAAGATTCTGTTCTATGTCAGGGCCGTAGCTCTCTTTGCTTGCGAAAATCCAGTCGATTGTCTGAATGTCAAGGGGAATCATCTCTCCCAGAACATTTTCCCGGTAATTGATTTGAGAAGGGACAGCATATAGCGAGTATTCCGTAGGATTTTCGGCAAGGAAATCAATACGAAATCGCTTACTATCCATGATAGCAGGGCAACTCCGAAACCATATTCTAAGATATTCGGCATTGTTGATTACCTGCTGGTCAGTGTTATTTGATGCCTGCGGCATTTTTTGCCTCCTGAACAATGTTTTTTGCGTGACTGGCCATCATTCGCCTGATCCAGAACGATCCTGCAAGAGGGTTTGCATCCTTTGAGTATTGTAATGACCGGCCAGTAGGGTGTTTCTTTTGCCCGGGAGGGCTGAAAAAGCGTGTGGGTATGCCGCTGTCATCTTCAAAAACGGGAATGTTTGGGCCGTAAACCTCTCCGTAATATTGATAGTGAGCATAAGGCCCGGGGTAGACTACCTTACCGCTGCCGAGCCGTGTAGCTCCATACGCACTTTTAGCCAGCGTGCCCGTTTCCCATGGAACGTAAGGCAAACTGTAGTCTATTACAGCCTTATCTATCGTCTGTTGCACCCGCCCGCCTTTTTCAAGGTTGAACTTTTGAAGGATTGCCCGACTTGTGGGAAGAATGATTTTCTCAACGTGGATCTCCATCATGTCCCGATCACCTTCCAATGTGGGGCACGAGCGCGGCGATTGTCCGTCACGCCCATAATGGTCAGAGCTTCATAGGTTTTATGAAGGTCTGCCGGTTTGGGGGTTTCCTCTGTGACCGCCCCTCGCACGATAATATCACCGTTACGCAGGGTGAAAATTTTGGAAATGTCCCCGGCATCCGCATAATCCAACGGAGAGACAAAAGCCTTCCCCCCAAAATCCGCGTTTTGCGGTATTCGGATGGTGAACTGGTTTGCAGCCTTTAAGCCCTTGTCCACGGCTGACAAGATTTTACAAAACCACGATACCCCGGCTATGACAGTCCCATGGTAACGGTCATAGCCGGTTTCCGGGTCGAGTTTTGCGTTGAAAACCGTGATAGTTTCATTACAAAGTCTCACGCTTCGCACCCCCTGTAAAGCAGGGGAACACCCTCGTCATTCGTTTCACCCCACAACATGGAGCGGATAGACGCGGACATTTGCACGTCCGCGTCTGCCGCGTTCAAGGCTTTACCGTAGGATTCAGAATAGCCGTCATTGTTGAAGGAGGTCACGATGGGGTTTTCCACTTGCGCCTCCACACCCACTTTGCTGTCAATGCCTATGAGCGACAACATACACAGTTTGACGACCTCCGGGACTTCCTCCATATCCTGCACACGGGAAAAGGTCATTCGGTCTATGCGCTTTCGCGCCCGAAACTCCAGCAGGGAAAAAGCCTGTTCGGAGGACGTTCCACCCAGCTCAACGTATTCCTCGTATGTGAGATATTGACTGTGCGCCATGTGTAGCGCCCTCCTTTCGTCGGATTAGCCCAGAGAGATGATCCGGGCGATGGGGATCGCCTTGGGGTCGATGTACTTCCGCGCGGAGCTGGACTGACCATTGTTGACCAGCTCCCAGTTGGTGCCGGTTTCCAGCTCGTCATCGGTGGGCGACAGGGAGGACATGGTGTCCTTCGTGAAGTTGATGCCATAGGGGGCAAAGCACTTGCGCTGACGGCTGTACAGCGTATCTTCGCCGCCGTTGGCTGCGGGGTCACGATCCATCTCATAGGGAACCTTCGCGCCGCAATCGGTGAACTCAATCGCGCCCTCGCCCAGCACATAGGTGGTGTAGGCGGTAGACGTGACCTGCGCCACACCTGCGGTAGTGGTGGCCTCGGTGATCGCACCCGTGGTCAGGTCGCTGTCATCGACGACAGGCGCACCCGTGCCGCCGTGACCCTTCTTCTCGGTGAAGGTCAGAGCCGCGCCGTTGCGAGTGACGGCGTAAGCGTTGGTAACGGCGGTGCTGGCTTCCAGCAGGGCGAGAATGGAGGTCGCCTGCGCGGTAGCCGTACCGGGAGTCTCGGGAGCGGTGTACTCGACGCCCGCGATGGTGACAGTCTCACCCGCCGCCAGAGCAGTGCTGACGGTCACGGTGTACACGCCGCGCGTCTCAGCGGTGGTCACAGTGGTTTCAGTCGGCATACCATCATCCACCAGCACCAGACGACCATTGAGGGTGGCAATCGCCGCGTCGCGCTCCATGCCGTTCTCGTCGTTATACTTGAGGTAGACCAAAATCTTGAGGTTCTCAAGATTGGTCGCAACAACAGAGTGCATCAGTGCAAGGCTGAACTTGCTCTTGTTGTCGCCGCAAGCCTTCTGCATAGCGGTGTTGAGGGTCGTGCCGTCCATGTGCCCGGTGACGTTCTCGCTGTTCGCCACGGCGCAGATGTTGTGAGTGTGGGAGGCGATGAACTCAAGGCCCTTGTCATCGTTCATCTTGAACACGCCGTTCAGGATGTGGATGATGGTAGCCTGGTCGATCTCTTCCCAATACTCGGAAATCTGACGGGCGATATTCTCCATAAAATCGACGCCCCCGGTGATGTCATAGGAGAAGTCACGTTCCGTCCACGCGCAGGCGCGGCCCACGACCACGCGGCTGTGCGTGTAGGTATCGGTTTTCTTGGCGGTCAGATTCGTGCCGCCGTCGTAATTCTGAGGGGCGGAGCCGGAAATCAGACCCAGCAGAGGGGTGGTGATGTAGTTGCCGCCCGTCTGATCGCTCATATTCTGAACGAGATCGGGGCGGGGCCGGATAGCGCGGGACTTGATGAGCTCATTTCTTTTCAGATTCGGGATAGTGTCCACATATTTCTTGAACACTTCCCCATTGAAATTCTTGGAATCAAAAATACTCATGATTCGTTTCTCCTCTCAATGAAAATTGGTTTAGGGCATGTGGTTTTACTTGTCGAAACTCACGATCAAGTCGGGGTTAGCGTTCTTCGCTGCCATCAGCTCAGACAGCGACTTGCCGCCCTGACCGGGGTTGCCGGGGTTGGTCGGGAGTACGATTTTGGGGGCAGGTGCCGGGGCCGGAGCCGGGGCCGGGGTAGGCTCGGCGGGCTTATCAACCACAAAGCTGTCGGCGTTGTCGGCCTTATACTTCGCGGTGAAATCCTCGTAGCCCATCAGCACGTCACCGTCAAGCTGGAAATCCTTCTCGTTGGCCTGACGGATAAATTCACGCTTCGCGGCTGCGGAGGTGAATTTCAGGTCGTTGGCGCGTTCACGCACCATGAACTCCTTGCGCTGCTTCGCGGCCTCTGCGGCCCACTTCTGCTGATCCTGCTGATACTTGGTCTGCAACGTGCCGAGCTGTTTCTGCACGTCGCCCAGCTTGCCCGCGTCGCCCTGCGCGGCGGTCAGCTTCGCGTTGAGGTCGGTAATATCAGTGTCCCGCTGGCTGATCTGTGTCTGCAAAGCGGCGATCTGATTGTCACGGGCTTCGGTTTGCGCCTTGAACTTCTCGGTGGACACGTAGCCGCCCTCCGACAAATCGGCAAAGCGGACATGCTTCGTCTTGTCGGGTTCGTTCTTGTTCACCTCGTCAATTCGTGCCTGCACCTGCGCGTACAACTCCGGGGAAAGCAATTCGTTGAGCTTCATGGTTCCTCCATTCCGGCGTAACTGTGTGCTGCGCCGCCGACAGTTTTGATCCCGATGTCGAGGGGATATTATTTATATGCTAAAGGCTGATTGCCTCTAACGCGGTATGAAAAAGGCGCTCTGCGACAAATCGCCGTAGAACGCCTTAAATGGCCCTGTGACGGGCCGGTTTTCAGGGCGGGGGGAATTTCCGCGCCACTTGTCAAAAACGCTTGACGGGGCCGTGTGGGCCTGTCAATGGCATTTGACGGTCACTTGTCCATGAGAACGTCAGGGATCACCTGATTTTCCCATTTCTTGTAGGCATCAAGGTACATTTCGTCCTTGTCGCCGTTGTACGTGACCTCGTAATACATCCCATCCGGGGCCGTGGTGGACAACAGAGCCTTGTTATTCTGCAAGGTCTTGCAGCTCCAGACCACAAAGACGTTATCCTTGGTGATCTTGCCGTTCTTGTCCGTCGCGTCTGCGCGGGAATTGAAGTAGCTGACGACGACGTTTGTCGCCAGTCTCAGAAACAGATCGGTTCCCATGTGTACCATACCTCCTATTCGTAAATCACGTCAAGGCCATAGGCCAGCGCGACCTCATGCTCGATGATACACCCACGGGCCTGCCGCCAGCCCTTGCAGAAATACGCCGCGTTACACTTGGACATATTCTCCAGCGACTTGGCAAGGAAACAAACCGGGATGTTTTCAACCCCGCGTTCCTTCATGGCCTCGGGACTGTACCACTCGTCAGTGAACAGGGTGTTCACCACCGTGTAGCCCTTCTTTTCAAGGGCCTTGATTGCCCGTTCGCGGGTTTCAACGATCTCCTGATCCGTCTTTCCCGCCATAGGCTGTGAAATCATAGCTTTCATAGCTGCCTCCTATACTTTGACCATCCTGAACCCTTCCACGGACAACCTTTGCCCGCGTGGGGTCAACCCTGCCGCCTTTGCCACGGCATAGTATTGAGCGGATAGTCTGTTGATCGTCTTTTGGTGGGCGCGTCGGGCGTCCATATCGTTTCCGTTGAGGCGGGCGGCGTTGGCCGCGTCCTTTTCCCGGCGCACCTTCGTTTCAAGCTGCCTCATAAGCTGCCGCGCCTCGTAGATGGTGTAATGCTTGCCGCCGATGTCGCACCCCTTGGCGTTGTTGGCCTTGAATTGCTCCAGCTCCTCCTCGGTGTACCGGGGAATAGAGGTTTTCGTGTCAAAGCTCATGGCAATGTGCATACAATTCCATTCACCGATTGACCGTCGAAAGCCCTCGTACTGGTTGCCGTTCACGTCTTGGAAGGGGAGGCCGTTTTGCATCTTTTCAAATTCGGCCTTGAGGAAGATTCGGCCCTGAACAGGCTCATGATCCGGGGCACTGTTCGCGTGGGCTGATATTTCAACAGCATCAAACCCCAGCGCCTCCCCCATGGCAAGGGAGGCGTTTTGGTTGATCTGATTCACGCCGTCAATGATGTTTTGCCTCACGGCGCTGTCCAGTCGCCGGTGATAACCACTTTCATACTGCACCTGCAAGCCGTTATAGCCCAAATCACGGATGATTTCTCGGGCGGCTTCGGTATAGCTCTCACCGCCCATTGAAACGGCTGTGATGGCCTGATCCACGGCTTTACGGTAGGTTGGCATGATCGCGGTGGTGTTGGACAGGTTCGCCATGGTCTGCGCCGTCTGCGTTGCCACATTCTGCGCAAACTGGACAATCCTCATATTCTGCGTCGGAGGCAGGGGCCGACTTTGCAGCGCCGTTTTGAACCTTGGGTCTGTGTAGGTTTCATTCAGCGCCGCTTGATAGATCGCGTTCACATCCCGGACGTTCATTGCGGTGGCCTGCGCCAGCTCCCGCGTCACCTCTCGGATGTCCGCGCCCATGTCCGTCATGACTACCAGTCGATTTACGCTCGTCGCGTTCAGCTCACCGATTTTCAAGAGCTGCGCGGCGATTTTCTTGATTAAAAGCCGGTTTACCGCGCCTATGCGGTTGATGATTAGCGCAATCGCCGCCTCAAGCTCTTTTTCAGTCAGCATTTATGCCTCCTAATCCGTGGGGCCTCCCTGCGGTTCTTCATCAACCGGGGGCAGGATCGTCCCGTCGTCCTGTCCAGGAGGCGGATTCGGCCCGTTGCCGCCCTGTCCAGGGGCCTGCATCATGACCTCCATGTTCTTTTTCTGCGCGTTTATCTGCTCGTCAGTGACGGCTTCAATAGCCTGCATAGCCTGTTCTTTCGTTTCACCGAAATACCACATGCGAAACTCAACCTTGCTGATAATCCCGATGTCCAGCAGGTTCAGGCGTTCGCCCATTTGCTGTTCGGAGTCTGAGATAATGCTATCGTCCCATTCAAAGGACACATCATATTCACCCTCGGGGGCAAGGTCGTAAAGGGTCGCGTAAACGTCCATGGCCCGGATCACGTCTTTCAGACAATGCTCAAGGGCCTTTTGATTGTCTGAAATGGTGACGTATGTCCGCTGCTTGTTGATATTCAGCTCGGTTGCCGTCCGTTCGACGTTGTTTGCGTCGGAGATCGTGCCACGGGCAAGCCCGACCTGATCCTCAATCCGCATGAACAGTTGATTCAGGCCGTTTATCAGGCTTGCGTCACGGATGGATGGGGAATAAACGTTGTACAGGTCGTGATCCCGCTGCTCAACGTCCACCGAACGGAACAGGCGTTCATTCAGCTTCGGCATTTCCAACCCGCCGCCCTCCGTCCTCTTGGGTCGGAGAACAGTCGGGTCAACGTCAATCGCCAGCTCAGAACCTTCGTATTCCCACAGCAGCCGGGAATACTGCTTGTCAGCCTCTTGGATCGTGTCAACGGATTTCGCATAGCAGGATGCGCCCATAGGGCTTTCCACGTCAATGCTGTTCGCCGCCGCAACCTTAAACCATCCGAACATTTGCCCGCCAGTCTGCTTGACAACGACTTCCGGCTCCAGCTCGGCCCACCGCTCAACGTCGGACAGGTTGATTTCTACGCCGATAGCATCTTTCACCGTGGACTTGAAAGCCCGCTGCGTGATCCGCACGTCGTCACCCTCCACCTGATGCCGCTCCAATCGGGTGAAGATCGTCTCGCCATCTGTGTAGGTGTCGCGGAATATGACATCGGCCATGTTCCCGTCGTCGTCAAAGGCAATGGGGTACAGGCTCCAGTCCATCGTCCAATCGAGGTAAATGTGACCGTCCTTCGGATAAGGTTTGATTGTCATGCCGCCCGCCGCGCAACCCTGCTCCAGCTTTTGCCGCAACACTCTGATACACCGTTCAAATTCGGTTTTCAGATATTCAGCGCGGGGGTTCATCACATCCTCGCCCTTCGCGTCCTGCGTCGCGCCGTCCTTCCCTTTGCCGGTGATGTTCCATTTCATTTCGAGGACGACCTGACGGGCCAGCTCGGAGGAAATGAATGACGGCAGGTTCAGTGACTTCACCGTATCGGACAGCCAGTCGGCTTGATTCAGATACAGCTTGTACCAGTCGTTCAGCGCATTCGCCATTTCAAGGGATAGCGGCGTTTTGATTTTCTCAATCTGCGCTATCTGCTGATAAGGGATCAATCTATGCCACACCCCTTTCACAAAATTTATCAGCCGTTCAAACATGGGCCTCACCACCTTTTTTGTGGCATTAAAAAGGGTGTCGTGTTTTACGACACCCTTTGTTGGGGTCTTTATGCTCCTTGCGTCACCGCGTCGATGTCTAATTCAGGAACCAGCGCGTGAACCACGTCCCGGATGATTGCCGCCCGTGCTTCGTTATAACGGGCCGTACCGTTTCTCGTGCGGTAGAGCTGTGCGGTATGAATGCCCGTCAACCTCTCCAACGCCCGGATAGAAACGTCGAAGTTAAATCAAAAGTTTTTGACTATAGCGATACTTCTTGCTTACTTTGATAGTGATGACATGATTATCAAAATCACCACTACCAGAAACACGTACCCGATAATAGTATCAGACGGTTGAGGAACGTTTTTCTGGATATATCCACAATCAGGACAAATCCCCACGCTCCGCACGCGCCGCTTGCTGCGATACGTTTTATGTCTTTTCGGTAGTAACAAACTTGACTTGATCCCGGTTCGATAGTAGTTTGAACTTGACTGTGCGCCTGCTGACCTCAATTCATACTTAAATCGTCTGCTGCCGCACCTCGGACACACCGCCATGGATTACCACCTCCCGCTTTCGTGTAGCCTTATTTTACCACACCGCGCAGGAAAGGGCAAGTGCGACACTCGCGCACGCGCGTGTACTATGCGTTCGCATTAGGCGATTTAGGCGTTTTGGTATATCCCTATACTATATATTTAAGTCTATTAACATATTTATCTGCATATCTGTTGACAAATATATAAAAAGCCTTAAATATCAACGGTTTTGTCGTCTACACTTGCGTCAACAGGTTTGTTACACTCAAAATTGTCGTTGACATCCGTTGTCAACGGTTCAACGCCCAAAATTCAAGTGTAACATGTCCGTTGACGTTATCTGTAGACATTTTACAGGGCATCAGCCGCTTTCCACGCCTCGTAAATCTTCGGCCCCTGGATTGCAAACCAGTCCACCATTTCCTCATGCTTCGCCCATGGGCCGTCAATTCCAGACGTGGAACTGGACAGACCGCTTTCGTTAAGAAACGCATGGACGATTTCATGCCTCAGCGTTTCTTTTTCGCTGCGTTTGCGCTCTTCCGGCGTCGTGTCCTCCCAGCCGGGGGCTGTGGACATGTCGCAATATACGATTGCTTTCAGGTATTCAGCACAGTAGCCGTCAAAAGAACGTTTCTTGAAATACGGATCGTCGCCGTACTTTTTCTTCGTGACGGTGTACTTTGTGCCGAGGATGTCAATGTTCATTACTGCCCTTTTCTGCGCCATACTCGCTCCATAGCATAGCGGACACTATCAATGCTGTGGTTATTCTCGTCGGGATAACCGCTGATAATGTCGCCGTCGTCGGTTCGTTCGTACTCGTAGTTTTGAAATTCCTTCGCCGTTTCCGGGCATCGGATGGGATCAATCACAATCTTTTTCAGGGATTGCAGCCACTTGATCCCATACCTGATACTGTCAGGGCCTTTTATCGCGCCTCGGCACATCGCGCCATAATCGCGGTAATCGCCCACGGATTTAGGCTCCGCGCTGTCTGCCGTTATCAGGTCTTGCCCGGTGACGCCCTTTTGCATCACCAGCGCGTTCCATGTGGTCGCGTTGGATTGCTTCGTGGCCCGGTATTCATCGTAGATGTACAGCATTTTTCGGGTGCTGTCGTAGTGCATCTTTGACCAATGGAAGGGATCAGGAAACCAACCCCAGTCAATACCCATAAAGATATTGTCAAAGGTCGATTTTTCGCTGTCCGGGATCGCCCGGATTTCCAGATTGTCAAAAACCTCGCCGCCAGTGCCCACCGGGATTCCGAGGTATTCATGCGTGTAGGCTCGCAAATTTGTTTCTTTCAGCGCTTCGGCGTCGTCAAAGAACTGCTCCCCCAGCCATTCGCGCGGAACCTGCGTATAACAGCTCATGTGACGCAGGGCGGCACGTCGCGGGGTCAAAACATACTGATTCGCCCAGTTTTGACGACTGATCGGCGGGTTGAACGACTTGAACACCACAAACTTTGTGCCGCCACGCATGACAGACTGTTGGACGGATCGAATTTCTTCCTCACCGGCGAACTCGTCCAGCTCCTCAAACCACAAATACTTGAAATATCCGTGGGCCACCTTGACGGATTTCAGCTTTTTGGCCTTGTCCAGACCACGAAACAAGATAACCTGTCCCGTGGGCTTGTAGGTCAGCTTGTACGGGCTTGTGGTGGACTTCCAAAGGTCGTTGACGCCCAGCGCGTCAATGCCCCATAGCACCTGCTCAAAGACGCTCGTGCCTATCGTAGACGCCACCTTGCGGAACACAATGCCGTTGGCGAGGGGGTCTTGCATGATCCCCAGCGGCAGCTCAACCCCGATAAAGGTCGATTTGGTGGAACCGCGCCCACCGTAGAGGTCGTAATAGGTGTGTTTGCCGTCCATGATGTCCCAATGAACGGGGTAAAAGGCCGGGGCAATGATATTTGACAGCTTCGCGGAGTCGTTATCCATTATTGCCGCCGCCCTTGCCCTCCAGCTCCTTGATCGCCCTGTCCACGGCCTCCGGGTCAATGTTTATGGACTGCTCCCCGTCCTCGGTCTGAACGGAAACGCGGGGAATGTCGCAAATAATACTGACAGCGGGGCCGCGCTTTTCCTCCTGCTGCGCCTTGTCGGCGTCCCACTTTCGGAAATTGTTCTGCAAATTGAACTTTGCGCCGTTGGAACCTTCCTTGTCGTACAGTCTCATCTCGGCATAATTTTCAATGCGGAGCTTTGCCTGCTGGATCATGTATCGGTATTGCCCTTTCCCCTCATAATCCAACAGGGATTGACGGGTTGCAAAACCCAGCGCCAGCGCGAGGCCGGTCACAGTCAGGGGCTTTACGCCTAAAATGATGGGCTGTCCGTACTTGTCCAGAATGACGTTGCCGTTGTCGTCAGTCAGAGGATGGCCCTTGCAATCTTCAAAATAGGCGTCGATCTTCTTCTGCATTTCCTCCGGCGTCTTGAATATCAGTCTGTTCGCCATGCCGCCTAACCTCCTTTCCACGGCATGTAAAAGAGCGCCGGTCAAACGGATTTGACCAACGCTCTCCGTGTAGCTCTTTGTCGCCTGCCATGCGACGCGGTTTTCCCCGCGTCACGGGATAGGCGGGGGCCGGTCACTTCTTGCCGGTCTTTTTCTTTTTCGCAGGCTGCTTTTTGTCCATCGCAAAAAGATCGGCCCACGCCTTGTCCTGCTTCTTCTTCACGCTTTTGGGGGTCGTGTCAACCCGCTGTCCCGGCTGGTCGATGTACCTTGCGCGGGCCTTGCGTTCATCATCGTTTTTTGCCATACTGTCGCCTCCTGATTAGATTATACCTTGCGTGTCAAGGTCACTTGTAGCCGTCGAACATCTCATGGAACACGATATGTCCATCCGAACTGACGGTGATCCCCATGACGCGGGTCTGTAACCGTCGCCCGAAAATGACTTCGCTCTCCTGCGCGTTCCGCTGCGAGGCATAGGCTTTCGTGCCCTGCGGCATGTACAACTTACGCTCGAAAACAAAACCCTTGGACTGTTTCGCGTTCGGATTGCTAAAGGCGTTCATGCTGCGATTCGCAGACGTGGACGTGTATGCCTTGGAAAAGCTGGTTTTGCCGGTAAACGCCCGATTCAACGCCCTCAACTGCGCGGGCGTCATGGTGCCTGCCGTCTGGAGCTTCGCCATCTGTGCGGCAGACAGACCAAATGTGGCCTGCATCGCGGCAGGGCTGCAAAAGCGAGTGTAAATGCCGTTCGCCGCTGTCGTGTGGCTGTCAATCGCCCGGTCAAGGGTCTGGACGGTTTTCAAATCTCTCAACCTGCCTCGCCGGTCTTTTCGTGTGAAAATCTGCCGGTCAGTCTTTCCGTCGTTGTTCGGATCGTAGAGCAACTTGTTTATGGCGAAAGAATTTGTCGTCCTGACATAGCCGTAAACGTCGCCAGTGCGGGGGTCAAAATCCTTCATCAAAGCGTCCTGATCCACGTTGTTCAACCCGGATTGATAGCTCTGAGCGAATTGATCCCATTGCCGCTGTAGATTGTACGTCACCGAGCGCGATCTGTGATCCACGTCCCCGGATGCCTGAAAATCCACACCGGGCCTGAACGCTTCTTGCCAGTTGGAGACATCGACACCACCAGCGGAGACGGAACCTAAACCGCTGTTGCCCTTTCCGCATCGTGCGACTTTCATAGCTATCACCTTTCCAGCACGAAAAAAGCACGCTCCCTTTCGGAAACGTGCTTTCGCCGTGTAGCTTTATTTCTTGCCGGACTTCTTCGCCGGGGCCTTTTTGGCCGGGGTCTTGACGGGTGTCCTCTTGCCGATCAACGGCTTGTTCGGATCACCCTGAACCTTGTGCTGCTTTTCAAGCCTTGCGACTCGTTCTTGCATGGTCTTTTCTTCCCATGCGTTGTGTTCACTGAACCTCGCCATTGTGATACCTCCTTACCAGTCCTTCATCCTGCCTTTGGTGGTTTTCTTCACCTTGGAGGAAACTGTCGTTGCGCCCCTGTTCAGCACGGAATAATAACCGATCCACGGGCCAGTCGAAATGACATTATAACCCAGCATCGCGGCTACGATAGACCTCGCGCCGCGCAACGCCCTCCCCGTACCGCTTTGGCCCATACTATAGCCGCTGGTCATCTGATCCAGCACATGGCCGAGGGCTGGGTGGGACTGTCTGAGCGACTGTATTCGCTGGTCAAGCTGATTAACATCAATCGGTTTGGCGTTGCTATTAAGGAATCCCCTAAACTGCTTATCGCCATAACCTCTCGAT
>JAEEGL015683399.1_pt1 | contig 18549 bp, 14 predicted proteins | sample 9134231 | NCBI WGS metagenome assembly JAEEGL01 (sample SAMN16246548, study PRJNA631951) | gut metagenome | biome: gut microbiome; feature: rumen; material: fiber-attached | host: Bos | place: Iran: Karaj | collected 2018-10 | reverse complement strand
GGCTTCGTCCTCGTCGGTTTCGGATACTTCGAAAAGTTTTGCCATCTTTCCTTCTTCCATGTGTGCTTTTAAGCGTTCAATTAAAGCAACTTCCTTAGCCAAAGTCTTATCCATCTTTGACTGCTTGTAGATTTTCTGATAACGACGATCGATGATTTCCAAATCAGAGAACAACAACTCTAAGTTGATAGTTTCAATATCTCTTGCAGGGCTGATATTTCCGTCTACGTGAACCACGTTTGCATCTTCAAAGCAACGAACCACATGAACAATCGCATCTACCTCTCGAATGTTTGCCAAAAACTGGTTTCCAAGGCCTTCACCCTTGGATGCACCCTTTACAAGACCTGCGATATCCACGAAGTCGATGGTGGCCGGAGTTACCTTTTTGGTGTTATATAATTTACCGAGTTTTTCCAAGCGCTCATCCGGTACGGCCACAACGCCCACGTTCGGGTCGATGGTTGCAAACGGATAGTTTGCTGCAAGCGCTCCTGCCTTGGTAAGTGAGTTAAATAATGTGGATTTACCGACGTTTGGTAAGCCTACGATTCCTAGTTTCATTTTCTATATATCTCCTTCTAAAAGTATTGATTGTACTTTGTTTTTCAATCATGTGCGGCACAATGGTCGCAGACTTTTGTATATTACCACATTTCTATTTATTTCTCTACCCTGCATCATAATAAGGCTGCGAATTATTTCACTCTCTTTAATTATACAGGCTCCTCATCCGGTAAGAAATACACAATTCAAAAGTGCTAATACAAAAAGAACAGCTATCTCTCTCGAAATAGCTGTTCCAATTTTTAATTATCTTTCAGAAAATACGAAATAATAACTATACTATTTCAAACTTCTGCGTACTTTCGTTTAACTGCTTGGTAACGTCGTTGTTCTGATCCATCGCATCGGTAATACCCTGAATCTCACCGACAATTTCCGTAGATGCAGTTGCAGACATGGTAATCGCATTGGAGCTTTCCTGTACCGAACTTGAAATCACTGAAATCTGGTCGGACATCTCATCCATTACTTCATTTAAGTGTGAAGCTTTTTCAGAGAATCCTCCTAACATTTCTTCTATCAGTTCCGCTGTTTCTTCGTATTTGGCTCCGGTATCCACAAATGCATCATAATCCGCCAAAACGTTTTGGTTAATAAAGTCAATTACCTGAACCGCATTGTCTGATAACTCTTTTACTGCAGCAGTTACTCGTGTTGAAATCTCCTGGATATTTCCGGCGGTTTCACGGGAATTTGCTGCTAATGTACTGATTTCATCCGCAACAACCGCAAAGCCTTTACCTGCTTCTCCGGCACGGGCTGCTTCGATAGAAGCGTTTAAAGCTAACAGGTTCGTCTGGCTTGCGATATTCAAAATCTCATTTGTCAAATCACTGATTTGATTTACCTGTTCGGACTCTTTTACAGAGACCTCGAGAACTTTGGAAAGTTCTTCCATTTTTGCGCCGGTATTTTCTTTTTTGCTGGTTGCTTCTTTCTTGATAGCATCTGCAGAAGCTTTGATTTCGTTTGCTTTTACCGTTCCGGTTTTAACTTCAGCATCAATCTCATCTGTTGCAGCCCGTACATTGGACAACTGATCCGTTAAATCGGCGCTTGTCGTCGCAACATTTTCCATGGATGCTGCAAGTTCTTCCATTGCTGCAGAAGTACTTGTAACATTATCGGAAGCACTTTTAATCTTTACAATCATGCTGTCAGACGATGAAGTAAGCACCGTAGCGCCGTCTTTTACGTCCTTAATTACGGCTTGAAGCGTCTCTAAAAATTGATTGATACCATCAGAGATGCTGGCAAGTTCTGTCTTTGTCTTTGTAGTAATTCGTGCGGTCAAATCGCCCTTGCCGTTATTAATATTTGTAATGATAGTTTCAAGTTCAGAAGAAACCCCGGTAATCGTTTTATTAATACGTACAAAGGAAAGAGCGAAGCTGATGATTATAATAACAATCACAACACCCATAACCACATATCCATTGAAGGAAACAGATTGGATATATCCGTTTAGATACATTTCAAATCCTTCACTCAAGGATAAAACGCCCTCATCAACAGCAGCGATTGCTTCTCTTGCAGCACCTAAGTTTGTACCATAATCCGTGGAGACATATTGAATCGCCCCCGGCAAATCCTGTTTTAAAATACAACCCTTCAGGTTCTGTGCTGTTTCAGCGAAGGCCTCCACACTGCTGTGGGCATTCGCAACACGTTCTTTACCATCCGGTAAATTATCAATCAAAATGCTCTGATCCAGATAATCCAATCGAGTCATTGCGTCCGCAATTGCTGCGTCCATATCCGCAAAGTCACTTTCGCCCACCGGATTTCCGCCTTCAAACTGTCCCAAACATTTGTTGATTTCTGCCGATACCTGAACAATGTCCTGCTTTAGTGCAGCTGTTTCCATTGCGCAGTTTAACTCATTTTCACTGGCAACCAATGCCTGTGACTTTAAACTGTTTAATGCCTGTTTGCTAATAAGAACATAAGCAAAAAACGCAACTAAAATGGCAACATAAACAACAATGTTTTGAAAAGAAATTGATTGAAAAAAATTAGTTTTTCGTCCGTTTTTCATAGCAACTCTCCTCCATGCTAAAAAATACCTGTCTATTATTATACAACTATTTGTATTGTTTGACAAAAAGAAAATCTCCGCGACTTTTCGATACTTCATACCCTATTTTTTTTATTCGCCGTTCTAAACAGTTTCTACACTCTGCTGCTTCTTCTCCGGTGCAGATCTTGCCATCATAAAGTAAATACTTATCTCTTACTTCTCGAGGGGAAAGATTCGGCATCAGTACATTTGCTCCCGCAAGGATTCCTTTTTCTCTTCCCATGGCATCTAATGTTCCAAGTGCAGTTGTTGCCGGAAGAAGCACCTTTGGGAATAATAAACGAAGCAAAGAAAGCAAACGAAGCGTCCGTTCCACACTGCCTTGATTCTCATTTGCAAACGGGGTATCTGCATGGGGAATAAACGGTCCGATTCCAATCATATGAGGCTGTAACTTTTGCATAAACAAAATATCCTCATACAGCGTGTCTATGGTCTGATTCGGACTTCCCACCATGATTCCGCAGCCCACCTGATATCCGATTTCCTTTAAGTCAAATAGGCACTGTTTGCGATGAGCCAATGACATGGTGTCCGGATGAAGGGATTTGTAATGCGCTTCATTTGCGGTTTCATGGCGAAGCAGATAGCGGTCTGTCCCCGCATCAAAATAAGCCTGATAGCTTTCTTTTGATTTCTCGCCAATAGAAAGGGTCACAGCACAATCCGGATGGGCTTTTTTTATTTCACGTACAATGTTGCAGATCTTCTCATCCGTAAAATAAGGATCCTCGCCTCCCTGTAACACAAAGGTTCGATATCCCAGCTTTTCACCCATGTCACAGCATGAAAATATTTCTTCTTCCGTCAGCCGATAGCGATCTGCCTTTGAATTGCCACATCTGATTCCGCAATAATAGCAATCGTTTTTACAATAATTGGTAAACTCAATGAGTCCACGAAGAAAAATCTCTTTTCCGTAAACCTTATCCGCCACTTCTCTTGCAGCAGCAAACAAATATGCTTCCTCTTCTTTTTTTTCCGTGGTCAGCACATATTCAAATTCATCTTTGGAGATATATGCATTCTCTCGAATTTTATCTATGGTAGCAAAAAAATCCATGCACCTTTCTATCCTTCTATTTCTCAATATATGCAGTAACATGTACACCATCCGGTGTATATTCTTCCGTCAGAATCTGCCCAAACTTTCGAATGGAATCCAATCGGCTTCCCCCCGTGTATGGAATCACTTCATCAATAAACCGGCGTTTTTCTCTGAATATTTGTAAAAGTTCTTTATAAAACGCCTCGATTCCATCTCCTGTTTTTGCAGAAATATAAATGGTCTTATCCGCACGGGAATCCAAAAGTTTTATAGGTTCTTCCTGTAAATCCGTTTTGTTTACAAGAGTCACCACCGGTTTTCCGGTAACTTCCAGTTCCGCCAAAGTTTTATAAACCACATCCATATGCATGGAGGCATTTTCATCTGTTCCGTCCACCACATGGATAATAATATCCGCATACTTTGCTTCTTCCAACGTACTTTTAAAAGCGTCAATCAACTGATGGGGAAGCTTATTGATAAATCCAACGGTATCCGTAAAAAGGACTTCTTCGCCTTCCGGCAGTTTGCAAATACGGGTAGTCGGATCTAATGTGGCAAAGAGCTGGTTTTGTACATACACATCCGACCCTGTCAACCGATTCAAAAGCGTAGATTTTCCCGCATTGGTATAGCCCACAATAGCAGCCACCATGTTTCTTCCGTCACTACGGCGCTTTCTTGTGGTCTCACGTACCTTTTTCATGCTCTCAATATCTCTTCTAAGAGAAGTGATTCTGCGCTGAATGGCTCGTCTGTCCGTCTCCAGTTTGGTTTCACCGGGGCCACGGGTTCCGATACCACCACCCAGTCGAGACATATCTCGGCCGATGCCGCGAAGATGGGACATACGATACTGAAGCTGTGCCATTTCCACCTGAATCTTTCCTTCACTGGTGGTAGCGCGCTGTGCAAAAATATCCAAAATAAGCTGTGTTCTGTCAAGCACGCGGCAGTCCAAAATCTCACTTAAATTTTTAAGTTGTGTGGGAGAAAGCTCATCATCGCAAATGATTCCGTCTGCCTCAAAGGCATCCACCATCTCCTTTAACTCTCTGGCTTTTCCGCTTCCCACATAGGTGGCCGGATCCGGATGGGCCAGGTTTTGCACAAAGCTTTCTGCTGTTTCTCCGCCTGCGGTCTCCAAAAGAAGAGAAAGCTCTTCCAAAGATTTCCAGGTTGTATCTTCTTCACCGGTAGCGACCGCCACCAACAAATATCTATCTGTCATAAATTTTCCTTTAAAATAAAAAAGTGTACCGACACACGTCGGTACACCATTATACCATATTTTAAAGGTTCCTACTCTTCCGGAATTGCGCCTTTTACAAACATACATCGAATGGCATTTAATACTGCAAGCACCATGACTCCCACGTCCGCAAAAATTGCAAACCACATATTAGCAATTCCCAAGGCTCCCAAGAGTAAGCATCCAAGTTTGATTCCGATGGCAAACCAGATATTTTCTTTTACAATACGAAGACACTTTCTGGAGATCTTAATGGCGGTAACAATCTTTAAAGGATCGTCATCCATCAAGACGACATCCGCCGCCTCAATGGCCGCATCAGATCCCATGGCTCCCATGGCGATTCCGATGTCTGCTCTGGCAAGTACCGGTGCATCGTTGATGCCGTCACCAACAAAAGCAAGTACGTCCTTATCGGATTTCTTTGCTGATAAAAGTGCTTCCACCTTTGCCACTTTATCCTGAGGAAGAAGCTCGCTGTATACTTCGTCTAAGTTCAGCTCGCCGGCTACCTTATCCGCCACTTTTTTCATATCTCCGGTCAGCATTACAGTCTTTGCCACACCGTTTTTCTTTAAGTCAGAAATGGCCTGTGCGCTGTGTGGTTTTACCACATCTGCGATAACTATATGTCCGGCATATTTACCGTCGATCGCTACATGAAGCGTAGTTCCGGTCTTATGACATTCATGCCATGTTGCCCCTTCTTTATCCATGAGCTTGCCGTTTCCAACGGCAACTCTTTCACCGTTTACATAAGCAACGATTCCGTGACCGGCAATCTCTTCCACATTTTCTATCTTACAATCATCCGCTTCATTGGGATAAGCAACGCGAATGGAGTTTGCAATCGGGTGCGTGGAGTGACGTTCCACATGGGCTGCCAGATGCAAAAGTTTTTCGGCATCCATTCCCTCTATGCAGTCCCCCGGAGAGTTTTCTCCACAGGTATGCCCATCCTCCGGATGAACAGCGTCTACTTCAAAAATACCCTTGGTCAGGGTTCCTGTTTTATCAAATACCACCGTCTTTGTCTGAGACAACACTTCCAGATAATTAGATCCCTTTACCAAAACACCAAGTCGTGAGGCTCCTCCGATTCCGGCGAAAAAGGAAAGCGGAATACTTACAACCAAGGCACAAGGGCAACTGATTACAAGAAATATAAGTGCTCTATAAATCCAGGTTCCAATCATAGGACTATTTCCCATAAGTGCCAGCACGATCGGCGGAATAACAGCAAGCGCCAGTGCAGAAAGTACCACTGCAGGCGTATATACTCTGGCAAATTTTGAAATAAAGTTTTCGGACTGTGACTTTCTTGAAGATGCATCCTCAATCATTTCCAATACTTTGGAAACAGTGGACTCTCCAAATTCCTTGGTTGTCTTTATCTTTAAAAGTCCGTTTAAATTGATACAGCCGGAAATCACTTCATCGCCTGCGCTTACATCACGAGGAGCAGACTCTCCGGTTAAGGCTGAGGTATTTAAAGAAGAGCTTCCCTCTTCCACGATTCCGTCAATCGGTACCTTTTCCCCGGGTTTTACAACAATTATGGTTCCGATTTCCACATCATCCGGATCCACCTGGGTAAGCTGTCCGTTTTCTTCTTCAATGTTGGCATAGTCCGGTGCGATATCCATCAAATCGGAAATACTTCTTCGGCTGCGGCCCACCGCATAGCTTTGGAACCATTCTCCAATCTGATAAAACAGCATAACCGCGATAGCTTCCAGATAATCACCGCTTCTTTCATAAAGTGCCAAAGCGATGGCTCCGATGGTTGCTATGGCCATAAGCAAACACTCATCCAAAGGCTGACGGTTTTTGATTCCCTTAAATGCCTTAATCAAAATGTCATATCCCACAATCACATACGGCACCATATAAAGCACAAAGCGAAGAACGCCGGTAAGTTCCACTCCCACTTTCGGAAGCAGTGCCAACGCAATGACCATAATAAGTGCAATTATAATTCGAATGAGGTTTTTCTTTTGCTTTTTATTCATAACAACACCCTTTTCGGCAGGTTTTCCTGTCATCTATACCTTTTTATAAAAAGATTTCGCAGTCGTCTTCTACTTTTTTGCAGTTTGCAAGTACATCCTGCATAACAGCGTCTTCATCGGCGCCGTCTTCAAATTCCACTTTCATCTTAAGTGCCATGAAGTTTACAACCGCATCCTTCACACCTGCAGTACTTTTTGCTGCTTCTTCCATCTTGTTTGCACATGCTGCACAATCTACATCAATCTTGTATGTTTTTTTCATAATAGGTCTCCTTTAAAATAACTTATCACTTCTTTTCGATTAAACGATTGTTTAATCGTTAACTTGATGATACTCCCGATCTTTTGATTTGTCAACGGGTTTTTAAAAGATTAAGCAATTATTTAATTGTTGTGTTATAATAAAACAAACAAATCGTAAAAACGGTTCAGATTCGGAGGATGTTATGGCAATAAAAAAAGAACATGATCATCATCACATTGAAGAAACCTACAGCGTTCACGCTCCGCGCATCGAAACCATCGAAGCTGTGGCAGAGGCCATGAAGCAGTTGGGGGATACTTCCCGATTGCGCATCTTTTGGTTGTTATGTCATACGGAAGCTTGTGTTGTGGAGATTGCCAACTCTGTAGATATGTCCTCCCCTGCAGTTTCTCATCATTTGCGTGTATTAAAAGCGGCAGGTCTTATCACATCCACCCGCAACGGAAAAGAGATGTATTACAAAGCATCGGATACGGAAATTGCCGACGCCATGCATCACACCATAGAAAAAATCGCCCGGATCACATGTCCGGACGATTTATAAATCTTTTGATATGCAGTTTTAAACGCGCTCTTTAAGGCGCCGTTACCGAATACTTTGTGCCATCCACCGTAATCTCTGTTACATCCGGAAGCGCACTAAAGATTCGCTCCTCTACATAATTAAATTTCTGGATTGTCTCACCTTTTTCCAGCTGTTCAATCATGCTTGCCACCCGGGCTCCGTGCATTGGATTGCACTCGCCGATACAGGCAATTTTTCCTTCTTTTGCATAATCAAGAGCTTCCTCATTGATTCCATCAAAAGAAAGCACCATGACTTCCCCGTTTTTTATATCAGATCCCACGGTATATCCTGCCGCTTCCAATGCCATAATGGCACCGATAGCTTCATTATCGTTTTCACAATACACCACATTGATATTATCGTAAGTCTTTAACATGGAGGCCATGACTTCTCGACCTCTTGCCTGAGTAAAGTCCGCTTCTGCCAAGGCCACGATATCCCAACCGTTTTCCATTGCCGCTTCATTTAATCCACGGGAACGTCCCAACTGCGCGGTGGAGCCTAAGGTTCCCTGCAAATCTACGATATGTAACTCTTCCGGCGCAATCTCATTTGCAATGGCATATTGATTTAACCACTCGCAAACTTTCTTTGCTTCCAATTCAAAATCGCTGCCTACCCAACATTTGTATAAGGTATTATCCGAAACATCCACCAGACGGTCTACCAGAATGACCGGAATATCGGCTTCTTTTGCTTCTTCCAAAACAGAATCCCAGCCGCTCTCTGTCACCGGAGCCAGCACGATATAATCCACGTCCTGCTGAATAAAGGTGCGAACCGCCGTAATCTGATTGGATTGTTTTTGCTGTCCGTCCTTAAACACCAGTGTGTATCCGTTTTTCGCAGAAAAGGCTTCCTTCATGGACTCCGTATTGGCGCTTCTCCAATCAGATTCTGCTCCCAACTGGGAAAAGCCAACGACGATACTGTTGCTTTCGGTTTCCTCGGAAGGTACAGTTGTTAAGTTTTTACTCTCTGCAAAGCGACTGCTCTCGCAACCGACAAAAATCGCCAGCATGGAGAGCAGAAGCCATAATAACATTATATTCTTTTTCATCATTATGTTGTCTTTAAGGCTTTCTTCTTTTTAGCCATAATAACACTTTGAATTAAAAGGAACAAGCAAAGCATCGCTGCAATGGTAATGCCTGTCCACCATGCCTGATCGAATCCGGCAGAGGACACGATGTTTTGGATTGTTGCAAGTGATAACACACCGAATAATGTTCCGATAATATTTCCTACACCACCTGTAAGCATTGTTCCACCGATAATGGAGGATGCAATGGCGTTCATTTCCATTCCCATTGCGTGGCTGGCTGCACCGGAACCGACATGTAAGAAGTATACATATCCGCCCACACCTGCCAACAAGGAACAGATTAAGTGAGATAAAAACTTTGTGCGCTTTACGTTGATGCCAAGCATTAACGCACTCTGTTTGTTTCCACCCACTGCATAGAAGCTACGTCCAAGCTTTGTCCAACGTAACACTACAAACAATACAACTACTACAATCAGTGCAACCACTACGCCGATTTCCACATAGGTGGGTACGTAGATGCCACGTCTGTTGTAGGTGCCGAGGCCCGGCACATTGATACGGGTTAACTTTAACTTTGTAAATGCTTCGTTGGTTACGTTAAACGGAGCCGTATTAACGATGGTGGTCATACCTCTTGCAAAAAACATTCCTGCCAAAGATACGATAAATGGCTGAATGTCTAAGTATGCTACCAAGAATCCCTGCACAATACCATATGCCAAACCGATGCCAAGTGCGATTAAGATGGATCCCAAAATGGTACCGTCATGGTAGTCCAAATATACGGCACAGCACATAGAAACCAGTGCTACCACACCACCGACGGAAATATCGATTCCACCGGTAATCATTACAAGGCTCATTCCGCAAGAAGTAATAATCAAAGCGGCATTTGCATTTAAGATATTAAAGAATGCCTGTGGCTTTGTGAAAGCTCCGCCCAGAATAAGTGCAGCGCCTAAGTACATTACCAAGAATACAATCATGGTGATGCCTAAAAGAAGATTGGTATCATTTACGCGAGTAAAAATACTTCCCTTATTCGCTAACTTCTTCATTTAAGCCACCTCCTTTTTTGCACGCGCCTGCTTACCCATACGAGCCATGAAATCACGAACCGTCGGAGCAGAGAATACAACAAGGATGATTACAACAACTGCCTTGTATGCAGCCAATGCATCAGAGCTTACTTCAAATTTGTATAAGGTTGTTGTCAAAAACTGAATGACATATGCGCCCAAGATGGATGCCCAAATATTAAACTTTCCACCGCTTAAGGAGTTTCCTCCAAGTGCTACCGCCAAAATTGCATCCATTTCGATATCTTTTGCGATAACGGAATAGTTGATGGTAGACAAACGGCTTACCTTGATAAGTGCTGCTACTGCAACGCAAAGTCCCAAGATTACAAATGCTAAAATCTTGATAAAGGTAGGGTTAATACCGTTTAATCTTGAAGATTTCTCGTTGATACCAACTGCCTGGGTATATAAGCCAAGGTTTGTAAACTTCAAAACCAAAGCGATAATGATAATACATGCAGCTGCAATAAATACGGTGGTCGGGATCGGAATTCCCGGAATAAATCCACCATAGTATGCGAACTTCGGATCCGGAACGATAGGAAGTTCGTTATTGTTAATCCATGCTGCGATGGAACGTCCTGCGGTGAAGAGGATTAATGTTGCAATCATGGGCTGAATCTTAAAGATAGCAACCAATGCACCGTTAAATAATCCGCATAACATTCCGACCAAGCATGCTACCAAAAATGCTACGATGACAGGTGTTGCCACTTCCGCCGGACGTGCCACACCGCCACACAATACATGTAACATTGCAGAACCTGCAATTGCGATGGTTGCTCCAACGGAAATATCCTGTCCACCGGAAGCCGCTGTTACAAGGGTCATTCCGATTGCAAGAATCGCAAGTTCTGAACCGTAATCCAAAATGGTAATTAAATATCCGGATAATACGGCATTTCCTGCATTGTTCATCGTGACACTGATTTTGAAAAAGCTAGGATCGTATGCAAGGTTAATCAGTGCTAAAAGTGCCAATGCAATCAAAGGGATAAACATCTGATTGGAAACCAGCCGACGGAAAAAGCTGTCTTTTTGTTTTGTATTACTCATGATTTACTTTCACCTCCGGCAATCGTACTCATAATCTTATTCTGGGTAAGATCTTCCCCTGATAATTCGCCAACCACTTTGCGGTCACGCATAACCACAAGGCGTGAGCAGGTACGAAGCATTTCATCTGTTTCTGAAGAAATAAAGGTAACGCTCATACCTTCGGATGCCAATTCCAATACCAACTTCTGAATGTCCACCTTGGTTCCTACGTCGATACCACGGGTCGGCTCATCCAAAATTAAGTATTCCGGATGCATCAAAAGCCATCTGGCAAGAATTACCTTCTGCTGATTTCCACCGGAAAGTGATTTGATCGGTGTATCTGCAGATGCGGTTTTGATATTTAATTTCTTGATATATTCATCCGCAAACTTATACTGCTGCGCTTTAGAAAACGGCTTGAAGAATCCGGTTAATACCTGAAGCGCAAGCACAATGTTTTCACGTACGGAAAGATCTCCGATGATACCGTCCACCTTACGATCCTCCGGCAAATATGCAATGCCGTTCTTCATGGCATCAAGCGGTTTTTGAATCTTTACCTCTTTTCCATGAACCTTTACCTTACCGCCAAGCACACGATCCGCACCAAAAATAGCGCGTACGCTTTCGGAACGTCCTGAACCAAGCAAACCGGTAAATCCGTTTACCTCGCCCTTCTTTATATAAAAATCAAATGGCTTGATTCCGGCATCACTTTGCAAGCCCTCTGCCTCAAATACAACTTCATCAGCATCCTTTTCATGATACGCAGTGGCATCGCCCTTAATATCTGATAAGTCATCCATTTCCTTACCAAGCATCTTGGCAACCAATTGTACACGTGGGAGATTCTCGATTTCGTACTCTCCTACCAACTGGCCGTCACGAAGCACAGTAATCTTATCGCACACTTCATATACCTGATCTAAGAAGTGTGTAACGAAAATAATTCCTACTCCTCTTGATTTTAGATTTCTCATCAAGCCGAATAACTTTTGTACTTCCTGCTCATCCAATGAGGAAGTCGGCTCGTCCAAAATCAACACCTTGCATTCCATATCTACAGCACGCGCAATTGCAACCATCTGCTGTACTGCGATGGAGCAGCTTGCCAACTGCTGGGTTGCGGATGCGGGAATATCAAGAAGTTTTAACAACTTGTCTGCATCCTCATTCATCTTTTTCCAATTTGTAAGTGCACCCTCGGTACGACCGATATACATATTCTCAGCCACCGTAAGGTTTGGACACAATGTGATTTCCTGATATACGGTACTGATACCATTCTTCTGCGCATCCTGCGGAGAATGAATCTGTACTTCGCCCTTTCCCTTCAGATGAATGGTTCCTTCATCCTTGGAATAAACACCGGTCAATACCTTAATCAAAGTAGATTTTCCTGCTCCGTTTTCTCCCATCAGAGCATGAATCTCTCCTTCATTTAAGAAAAAATCAACATTCGAAAGCGCTCGTACACCCGGAAAACTTTTGCATATACCATGCATTTCCAACACTCTTTTGTCTTCCACGGTTTTCCACCTCTTCCTTTTAAAAAGAGGCGCGGTACGCACCGCGCCTCCTTAAGTTTTTATGCCTTGTTGAATTTAGAATTAGATTCCGTATTTATCAACATCTTCCTGAGTAATGGTTGTAGCGTCAAATCCTTTTTCTTTCATGATGACAACTTTTTCAGCCGGAGCAGATCCGCTCTCGATTGTCTTGATGATTTCATCGATGTAAGAAGCCTGGAATGGGTTGCACTGTCCATCATAGTTCCAGTTCTGAGCAAGAAGTTCTTCCAATGCCCACTTGTTGCAGTCAAAGCCCATTACGATAACGTCTTTGCCAACACCATGAGAGATACCTGCTGCATCCAATGCTGCTACAGCACCCTTAGCCATATCATCGTTTTCAGCGTAGATTACGTTGAAGTCTTTTCCTGAGTCAATTACTGACTGTACAATCTGCTGAGCTTTTTCAGCGTTCCACTCAGCTGTCTGCTGTGTAACAATTTCCCAATTGTCTTCAGCTGCTACCTTGTCATCCAAAGCTCCTGAACGTCCCTGCTGAGCTGCAGATCCCATAACACCCTGGATGTGAATTACTTTGTAGCTGTCTAATCCCTGATCAGCTAACCAAGAAACTGCTGTGTTTCCTTCTTCAGCCATGTCAGATACGATGGAAGCATCATAGAGGCTTTCATCAGCATCGATGGTACGGTCGAATAAGATTACGTGGATACCGGCTGCCTGAGCATCCTGCAATACGCTGTCCCAACCTGCGGTATCAGCTGCTGAAAGAAGAAGGTAATCAACATCGTCAGCGATGAACTGCTGAGCTGCCTGAATCTGCTCGTCGTTCTTAAGGCTGTATGCGAAAGAAGCATCATATCCGTTCTCTTCTGTAAACATAGCCTTTAAGTCAGCAACGTTTGCTGTACGATATCCGGACTCGTTCGGATCATTGTTGATGATACCAACTTTGATCAAATCACCGGAAGCTTCAGTTCCTGCTGCGTCTCCTCCGTCAGCACCTGTGTTTGCTGCTCCGCTGTTGCATGCTGCCAAACCACATACCATGGTAGCTGCCATCAGCAATGCCAATAGTTTCTTTTTCATTAAAAAACCCTCCTTATTACGGTCTCTTCTCGGGGAGCAATTCCCCTTACTGAAAAGAATCTTACCGCAAAGGAGGGTAAAAGAACATTCATAAAAAAACGATAACTGTTTGATTTTCTATTTGATTTTTTCGGAAGTTGGATTTTCTACGATTTCGGTTAATATTTTTGGGAGACGAACTTCTACCGCGGTTCCTTTTTCATATTCGCTTGTAATCTTAATTCCGTATTCATCCCCGAAATTCAAGCGAATTCGCTCGTTTACGTTATACAAACCGTAGAGTTCGCTTTCTTGGGGGGCCTTTTCCGCCAATCCCCTTTGAACCGTACGAAGACGTTCTTCACTCATACCGATTCCGTCGTCCAAAACTTCAATGTAAAAGGACTCCTTGTCCTCATGGCCGCGAAGTGTAATTTTTCCACCGCCACGTTTGTTTTTGATGCCGTGATACAATGCATTTTCCACCAACGGCTGCAAGGTAATCTTCGGAATCTTATAGTCATTTAATTCTTCCGGCACCAAAATCTCATATTCCAAAATATCCATATAACGGATTTTTTGAATTTCCAAATAAGAGCATACATGCTGCAAGTCTTCTCGTACCGTTACGATTTCTCGACCACGGTTTAAAGACGTACGGAAGAAGTCGGATAAACTTCCCACCATTTGGATGACCTGCTTTTGATTTCCCGCCTCGGCGGACCATACAATGGCATCCAAAGTATTATACAAAAAGTGGGGATTAATCTGGGCCTGCAACAGTTCAAACTCCGCTTTTCGAAGTTGGCGCTGTTCCGCACGTACCTGGTTTTCAATAGGTTCCGTAATACTAAGAGGAACAAATACAGAAAAAGCAACCATACCGATTAAAATCACACCGATGATAATCATGGAAAGCTGCATAACGTGCATGACTTGTTTTCTGTTTTCTTCCTGAGCCGTCTGCAATTCCCGATTCTCATAATAGATGTATTCGTTGATGGTTTCCTGTACCAAAGCCGTTACAATTTGCACGTCATTTTCCCAAATGACCATATTTTCCTCATAACGATCTTCTTTTCCTAAGTTTTCTACGATACGCCTGTTATAGGTCTCCAAGTTATCCAGATACCTGTTTGCAGACTCCAAACGCTTTCGATTGTCTTCCGTGTCCGTATACTGTTCCAATCCGTTTACGATACGACGGGCTTCCGTCAAAAGCTGGGGCAATCTGGAATCTTCCGGTTTCTTATTTTCAACGATCAAAAGATAGGTCTCATAATCGTAATCATTTTTAAAGTCCAAAGAAAATTCGCTGGCGGTTACCACGGAATTCAACATCTTTTCATAGCGTTCATTGGTCTTCCAAAGATTGTAGAAAATATAACCCAGAAACACTACAATCGGGATCAGCATGAACAGATAAGAAATACGGATTTGCAGTGCCAGTCTGGAATGCTCTTTGCCGGTACTTTTCTTTATCATTTACTATCCTCTTTTGAATTGCCGCGATACTGTGTCGGCGTCATTCCCTGTGCTTTCTTAAAGGCATAAGAAAAATAATGCGCATCCTTGTATCCCACTAAAAGGGCAATTTCGCTGCTCTTTTTACCGGTACAACGCAAAAGTTCTTTTGCTTTTGTAATACGATAATCGGTGAGGTACTTAATAAAGGGCTGTCCCGTCTGTTGACGGAACACCGCACTTAAATGATTCGGCGAGAAGTTTACATAAGAAGCAAGTTCGTTTAATGAGAATTCCTCTTCCGAATAATGTTCTTCGATATAAGAAATGGCATCACGTACCACATCATGATAGCGGTTCTTTGACATATCCTCGCGCAACGAAAGGGCATTGTTAATAATCTCTTTCATAAAGGCAACAGCGCTTTCCTCCGTAGCCGTAACCGCAGAGTTTAATTCCATTGTTTCAAGAACATCACGGGATACCCCCAACTCGTTTTCCATAAAATCGATGACGGTTAAATAGGTATCCATGGTGATATACTGACGGAACATAGAGGACTGCATGGCATTTTCTCCAAGACCATGTAAAAACTCTTCCACGAAGAAGTTTACTTCCATGCCTTCTCCTCGTCGTAAGAATTCCGTTACGCGCTCATGAGCCATTTTCTTCGGATCGATTTCCGACATAGAAAAGCTATCCGCCTGTTTTTTAATCTCATTATCGTATAAAAAGCGATCCGTTTCTCCCAAGTAACGATGGGCGAATCCTTTTCCCGCACAAGCAAAGGATTCCGGAATTTCCGACATATGCATTACGGTATTTCCCACACCACCGAAGAAATGGATGTGACGATTCTCCGCAAACATTTTCTCTAAGTTTTCGATAAACTCCTGCATTAAAGCCGTCATCTGCTCTTCGGAATCCGCTTTAAACAAAAGCGCTTTTCCTTCCAAATGGCGGTCAAACAATAAAACCTTCTTTTCTTCCGCCATTTCTTTCATACGCTCTTCCATGGACACAACGGTCTTGGAATACTCTTCCATGTCGTGTCGATCGGACCAGACCTTTAACAAAAGAATGTTGTAGCAGACCGCAGACAAATCCAAAGAAAGCTTTCTTGCTTCCTCCAAAAGAGCCGCCGCATTCTTTCCTCCCGTAACAATGGAATCGAAGAACTCCTGCTTTTCCTGGATGGTACGCTCTTCCATTTCTTTTTTGTACTTTTCACGGATGGCGCGGTCTTCTTTTTTCTCTTGAATCTTTTCCCCAAGTTTTGTAAGCTCGTCGGTCAAGGCCTCGCCACTGATTGGCTTACTCAAATAACGTGCCACACCGATGTGAATTGCTTCCTGAGCAAAAGAAAACTCCTCATACCCCGTAAGCAAAATAATCTCCATCCATGGGAATTCTTCTTTGATCAGTTTTGAAAGTGTCAGTCCATCCATAAACGGCATTTTGATATCCGTAATCACGATATCCGGAAGTTCTTTCCGAATCAAAGAAAGAGCGACTTCGCCGTCTCCTGCTTCTCCGCAGAATTCAAAACCGTAGTCACTCCATTCTATGTTATTCTTGATGGATTCACGAACGACATACTCGTCCTCTACCAAAAATACTTTTAACATTGTGTTCCCTTACAAACCCCTTCTAGTTTTGTCCGTAATAGGCGTTTGCACCATGCTTGCGATTAAAGTGTTTATCGCGAATGCAATCCGGTGCCGGTGCCACCTGGGGATTTACCTGTTCGGTAAATAACGCCATCTTGGCTACTTCCTCAAGTACCACTGCATTATATACTGCCTGGTCGGCATCCTTTCCCCAAGTAAACGGACCATGGTTCTTACAGATTACTCCCGGAACATACCGTGTGTCAATTCCATCCTTATCAAATCTCTCGATAATAACCTTTCCGGTGTTTACTTCATAGGCCTCATCAATCTCCTGTGGGGTTAAATTTCTGGTGCAAGGAATCGGGCCGCAGAAATAATCTGCATGGGTGGTTCCGTAAAGAGGAATGTCTCTTCCGGCCTGTGCCCAAGCAACCGCATAGGTGGAATGGGTATGAACCACTCCACCGATGTTGTCGTAACGCTTATATAATTCCACATGAGTCGCTGTATCGGAACTTGGTCGATAGTTTCCTTCCACCACTTCCCCGTCCAAATTTACGAGGACCATATCTTCCGGCCTTAAATCTTCATATTCCACGCCGGATGGTTTGATGGCAAGAATACCGCTTTCTCTGTCGATGCCGGAAACGTTGCCCCAGGTATAGGTTACAAGGCCACGCTTTGGCAACTCCATATTTGCTTCATATACTTGTTTTTTTAATTCTTCTAACATGATTACCACTCCTTGGCAGCAACTGCCTCGGCTTTTAATACTTTCTTATATTCTGCAATATATGCATCAAATCCCGCAACCATCTTCGGATCCGGTTCCAAGGTTTCCTTTTCCTGTCCGGCAAATACTTTTTCATCCAAATACTGCTGCAGTTTCATGGACTTATCTGCGCGAATGCAATAATTTGCAAGCACCGCCATTCCCCAAGCACCACCTTCACCGGCGGTTGCCATAACGGTAATCGGTGCATTTAATGCGGCTGCCAAAACGGACTGTCCAACACCTTTTGTCTTAAAGAATCCGCCGTGTCCGGTAATGGATTTGATAGATACTTTTTCTTCTTTCAAAAGAATATCGTTTCCAATCTTAAGTACACCTAGAGCTCCGTAAAGATTAGAACGCATAAAGTTTGCTAAGGAAAACTTTGCATCCGGCTTACGAACAATCATTGGGCGTCCTTCGTTGATGCCTACCACCGGTTCACCACCGAAGTAGTTAAAGGAAATCACACCGCCGCAATCTGCATCCTCGGTTAATGCCTTATTGTATAAGGTTCCGTAGATATCGTTCATGGAAGCGTTGATTTCCATAGCCTCCGAATACTCTTTGAAAAGATTTACCCATGCATTCAAATCGGAAGTACAGTTATTGCAATGTACCATGGCAACGGCTTCACCGGTTGGTGTGGTTACCATATCGATTTCTTCATAAGGTTTGGATAACGGTTTTTCCAAAACCACCATGGAGAATACGCTGGTTCCTGCACTGACATTTCCGGTTCCCACAGATACCGCATTGGTGGCAACCATTCCGGTTCCCGCATCTCCTTCCGGAGGTGCAAGAGGAATTCCTGGTTCCAAATCACCGGTAGGATCTAAGAGTTTTGCACCTTCCGGTGTAAGAGCACCTGCATCCTCCCCTGCATTTAACACCCGAGGCATCAAATCTTCTACCTTTGTGGTAACTCCATGATTTGCTGCCAACGCGTTAAACTTTTGAAGCATGCCTGCATCATAGTTTCCGGTGCTTGAATCAATAGGGAACATTCCGCTGGCTTCGCCCACGCCTGCTACCTTCCTGCCTGTCATTTTATAGTGTACATAGCAAGCTAAGGTCATAAAGTAAGAAACATCTTTTACATGAGGCTCCTTATTTAAAATGCACTGATAATAATGTGCG
>JAEEGL014262949.1_pt1 | contig 18549 bp, 17 predicted proteins | sample 9134231 | NCBI WGS metagenome assembly JAEEGL01 (sample SAMN16246548, study PRJNA631951) | gut metagenome | biome: gut microbiome; feature: rumen; material: fiber-attached | host: Bos | place: Iran: Karaj | collected 2018-10 | reverse complement strand
GGGTGGTCATGTTATGAGAGAATGGTTAAAGGAAGCCCTGGCAAATTATCAGTTTCATATTCCGACGGCGGCAGGCAGCGGCTGGTTTATCTGGATCTTTATCGTGTGCGCCCTGCTCCTTCTGCTTTGGAGAAATAAGGAAAGGATCGAAAAGAATACGGCCGGGTATCTCGGCGTGCTTTTGATCCTCGTACTAAATCCCTTTACCGTTCCGATCTACAATAAGATCATGTACGGGGATTATTGGAGAACGCTCTGGGTGCTGACGGTGCCGGTGTTCATCGCGCTGTGCTTTACGAAGCTGGCCTTTACGATCAAAATGAAACCGCTCCGGTATCTTCTCGTGCTGGCGTTGGCGTTTCTGATCTTTAAGAGCGGGGTCTTTTCGTATAACGAGGTCAATTTCGCGCCGGCGCAGAACCTGTATAAGGTGCCGCAGGACGTGGTGGAGGCGTGCGACCTCATTCACGGGAATGTGGAGGATCCGAAGCTGGCCTCTCCCGGCGAGATCAACTTCCGTGTGCGGCAGTACGACGCCACGATCATCTCGGAATCCTCGCGCTACGGAGCCGGAAATGATAAGCTCGAGCTCCTGATGAATCCGGAGGGCATGTATGATACGGAAGCGATCCGAAAACAGGCCCAGAAACGCGGCTGCAACTGTGTGGTGCTGCGGGCGGACAAGCTGACGGAAGAAGAGCCGGAAGGGTACCGTCTGATCGGAATTACGGGGCCGGCGCAGTATCATGTTTATGATTTTACGGAGTAAACCAATTTCGCAATGACAGACCACAGAAAAGATGTCCTCGGACATTACGCAAGACAACTGGAAAAAGCGCTCGTGATCCTGTCGGGACTGATCACTTTCGGATATTACTGGTTCCGGTACTTCAACAACCGTCTGGAGGAACCGTTTCAGAACAAGGGTAATATTCTGATCATGCTCCTCTATCTGGTGCTTCAGTTCACGTTCCTGTACGTGGTCGGCGCGCTGAAGATGGGGGTCTACCGAAAGCGGAGCGTGATCCTGTCGCAGTTCATCGGATATTTCCTTGTAGACGCGGTCATGCTTCTCATCATGATCCTGATGGTGGGGCAGCTTTCCCGTGTCCGCGGGCTGATCAAGCGATCGTTTTTTATGTATCTGATCCAGGTGGCGTGCGCGGTTGTTCTGACGCTGGTGCTGGAGTTTCTGTTCAAGGATCTTTACCGGCCGAAACGAATGATGATCCTGTATGAGGACAAGATGCCTCTGCGCCTGCAGGGCAAGATCCAGACCCGTCTGGACCGGTTTGAGATCGTGGGCTCGATGAAGGTGGAAGACAACTGGAAAGAGGAGATCGGACGCCGGAGGCAGGAAAACTGGTTCACAGCCGTGCTTTTGCAGGAGATCAGTTCTCCGCGGCGCAATGACATTCTGAAATTCTGTTATCAGTATAATCTGCAGTGCTACCTTGTGCCGAAGATCTCGGATGTTCTGATCCGAAGCGCCGATGATGTGGAGATCTTTGATACACCGATCCTTTATGTCAGTGAATACGGAATGACCTATGGACAGGGCGTGATCAAACGCTTTTTTGACATCCTGTTTTCTCTGCTCGGGATTATTCTGACTTCTCCGATCATGCTGGTCACGGCGATCGCGATCAAGGTGCATGATAAGGGCCCGGTTTTATTCACACAGCAAAGGTGTACGAGAAACCGGCGTGTATTCAAGATCTACAAATTCCGAAGCATGGTTGTGGATGCCGAAAAGGACGGTGTCGCGCGGCTGGCCACCGAGAAGGACGATCGGATCACACCCGTCGGGCGTTTTATCCGCAAGACCAGGATCGATGAACTGCCGCAGTTTTTTAATATTCTGAAGGGGGATATGAGTATCGTCGGTCCGCGTCCGGAGCGGCCTGAGATCATCGAAGAGTATTGTAAGGACTTCCCGGAATTCGCGTTCCGGCTGAAGGTCAAGGCCGGACTGACGGGCTATGCCCAGGTCTATGGGAAATACAATACAACGGCTTATGATAAATTAAAGCTCGACCTTTTCTATGTCCAGCGTTATTCCCTGTGGCTGGATGTCCGGCTCGTTTTGATGACGATCAAGGTCCTGTTCTTGAAAGAAAGTACGGAAGGCCTGGAGGAGGGCGAACGGATCGCCTCCTCGGATAAGGACAGGAAATGAAGATGGCACTTTGTACAAAACACTGCCGCTCTCTGGGAACGTTCGCTTGCAGTATTTTGTGCAAAGTGCCATCCGCCATGGATAATGGAGAGCCGTTTATAGTTGCCCGGGTCAAAGACCGGCACAATCGGAATAGACCCTGCGCATAATTGCTTCCACGGCGGACTGATCATATTCTTTCATTTTCTCTCGGTTAAAGGCGCCCATGGAAGGCCATTCTTTCCGGCGCGAGAGCATTTTCTTCAAAGCATCTGCCGCGCCGTTTTCCTTACGCAGATCAAAGATTTCCCCGCCTGTAAACTCGCATAATTCGTGATTTCCCCGCACATCGCTGACGAGGATCGGCTTTCCGGCCGCCATGGCTTCCATCAGAGCCACGGGCATGCCTTCTCTTGTGGAAGGCTGGCAGTAAAAGTCCGCCGCATGGAGGAGCTCTTCCACATCCTTCTGCCAGCCCAGGAGATGCACCTGTGCAGACAAACCGCAGTCTGCGATGATCTTTTTCAGCTCTTCTTCATAAGGACCGATCCCGACGATGGCATAATGAAGAGACGGGTCATTGACCGCCTGCATCGCCCGGACGATGGCTTCATGATTTTTCAGCGCCCGGACTTCTCCTACGGAAAGAGCAAGGAGGCTGTCTGCGGGGATGGAAAGGCGGCGGCAGAGCTCTTCTTTGGATAGGGTTCCGTGACCGAACCGCTCCGTGTCCACCCCCACGCCCGGCAGACGAACCACTTTTTTCGCGTGGAAGGAAAGGGCTCTTTGGTAGTCCTCTTCGTTGATCGTGAGCAGAACATCCGTATAGCGGGAAAGCGTCTTTTCGATCGGATAATAGATCCAGTTCTTTTTCGGACCGCCCTTCATAAAGTGAAAACCGTGGGCCGTATAGAGAACCGGCCCGGTTTTTGTCTTATGGGCCGCAAGCCTTCCGAAGGCGCCGCCGACCGGCATGTGGCAGTGCACGAGATCAAAACGCTCCTTTTCCATCAGCGCACAGAGTTTCTTATACACCCGCCGGTTCTCCGGGGCAAAGGGGTTTGTCACGAAGGGGAAGTCTTCTTTGACCACGCCGAGTTCATCGATCCGGTGCGCGTCCCAGAGCTTTGTCCTGACATTTCCTGCGCACCAGACTTCAAAGCCGAGGCTTTGCAGGATTTTGATATTATTGACTTCAAAATCCGAGAAAAATTTCATTTCACGGGCAATCAAAAGGGCTTTTTTCATAAATCTAAGGGTATCGTGTTTCCCGCTTCTCGTCAATAGAATAGTATGTTTGATTGACGGGAAGCAGGAAACTGATAGAATAAATATGTGTGTTACGCACGCGCGTTTCAATCCAAAAGCCGGGGAGGGTAGGTTATTTTATGCTTGAATCATTGAAAAGAAACCGAAAGGGAATACTGATCATGCTGTGTTCCTCTCTGTTTGCCTGTATCGGGCAGCTTCTTTGGAAGCTCGGCGCGGTCTATGGGTTTGGACTGATCATCCTCGGTTTCGGGTTTTACGGTGTGGGGGCGCTTCTGATGCTCTTTGCCTATCGTTTCGGCAGCGTTTCGGTTCTGCAGCCCGTCATGTCCATGAATTATGTGCTCAGCGTGGTCCTCGGCGCGATTGTGCTGAAGGAACCGGTCACGATCCTGAAAGTGATCGGAGTGCTTGTCATTATGATCGGTGTTCTTCTGATCGGCGGAGGAGAAGAAAAGAAGAAAGGGGGAGATGCATCATGACGGTCTGGATCTTTCTTCTTATACTGGCCGGGACCTGGATGGGGACCATTGCCTCCGTTTTTTTCAAGAAGGCATCGGGAAGCAATGGGTTTATGTCGCTTCTCCGGAATAAATATTTATGGATCGGCGGGCTGATCTATGTCGGATCCGCGGTCCTGAATATCATTGTTCTCCGCTTTCTTGACTATTCCGTGGTCCTTCCCCTGACTTCGATCACCTACATCTGGACCATGCTGGTCAGTTTTCTGGTACTGAAGGAACACATCTCCCTGAAACAGATCATCGGTGTATCGCTGATCGTGGTGGGAGCGGTTCTGATCACGCGATAAGGAGTTGCTATGAAGATCGCCATGCTTTTGACAACCGACCGGTTCTCGGGGGCGGAAAATGTGGTTTTAAAGATCATGGAGCTGTTCCGGGATTCGGAGGAGATCGGGATGGTCTATGTGAGCTGTGACGGACCGATCAGGGCTGTCGTGGAGAAAAGGGGATTGCCTTTTTACGGGATGAAGGAGTTTTCCTCCAAAGAAGTGAAAAGAGCTGTCGCTGCGCTTTCCCCTGATCTCATTCATGCGCATGATTTCAGGGCGTCGGCTGCTGCGGCTTCGATCAGAGGGGTTCAGGTTTTGAGTCATCTTCACAGCAATCCTCTGTGGATCAGGAAGCCGGGGCTGAAAACGGTGGTCTATCTTTCCCGCGTGAAACGTTTTGAAAAGATTCTGACGGTTTCTCCGGCGGTTCATGAAGAGTTCTGGCACGGTGAAAAAGTGGCTGAAAAAACGGTGGTTTTGGGAAACCCGTTTTCCGCCGAAGAGATCAGGAAAAAAGCGGTTCCTGAAAATGCCGGTTCATATGATCTTCTGTTTTTCGGAAGAATGACGGATGCCAAGGATCCGTTTCTTTTTCTGGAGATCGTCGCTGCACTGCGCCATAGGAAGAAGGCGCTGAAAGCAATTATGATCGGAGACGGAGAGCTGATGCCCGCGGTAAAACAGGAACTGACCCGGCTTGCTCTGAACGAAGCCGTTACAGTATGCGGTTTTCTGGAAAACCCGTATCCTGTTGTTTTACAGGCCGCTCTTCTGATCATGCCTTCCCGTTTTGAAGGGTTCGGGCTCGCGGCGTTGGAAGCCATGGCGCTGAAAAAGCCTGTGATCTGCTCCGGCGCAGGCGGCCTGAAGGACATCGTTGATGACAGCTGCGGCCGGATTTGCCGGACGATAGAGGACTATGTGGATGCGGCTGATGAACTCCTGTCGGACGAAGCAAAGTACAATTCTGCTTCCGCGGGAGCATTTCAAAGAGCAGAGCTTTTTTCCAATCTGGAAGAGTACGGGAACAAGCTGGCCGGGATCTACATGACCTGCAGAATATGATCTGCCACGGCGTCTGCGGCATGGCCGTTTTCAAAGACATCCTGTTCGACCATAAACTGATCCCAACGTTTCAGATACGCTTCATGATCATAACTGCGGATCACTTCCTGCAGCGCATAACTGCTTTTTGCAGCGGGGAAAGGCAGCTCGGAGAGCTCCAGATACACGCCCCGCTTTTCTTTATATTCCTCATAATCGACAACAAACATAAGACAGGGAATCCTGCGCAGGGCGGCGTCAAAAAGACAGCTGGAATAATCGGAGATACAGATGTCCGCGGCGCAGAGCAGCTCCTGCATATCCGGATAATCCGTCACATTGACAGCTCCCGGGATCTCTTCTTTTGCGACAGGCAGTTCAAGAAGCGCCGGATGCCAGCGGATCAGGATCAGGTAGTCTTCCTGAAACCGGTCATGAAGGGCCTCCTTCAAACGCGGGATATCCAGATCAAAAATCTCTCCCGAAGAAGGCAGCCCGTCCCGGTAGGTCGGGGCATAGAGAAGCAGTTTCTTTTCGGGCGGAAGCCGGTAGTAAGAGAGAACCTTTTGCCGTAGGGGCGCAGGATCCTTAAACAGAATATCGTTTTTGGGATAGCCTGTATTCTCGATCGGTCCGGAATAATGAAGCGCCTCCCGTTCTACCTTTGTCAGAAAACCGGAGTTGGAGATCATCAGATCGACCATAGCCATGTTGCGGCGAAGAAATTCATTATAACCGAAGTGAGGCTCTTCGTGTGTATCCGTACCCACTGCCTTGATCCCGAGACCGCCGTGCCAGGTATTGATATAGTACTGACTGTTCCTTTTGCGGGTATAGATCTCGAAAAGGTGCGTCGTGACCCAGACGCGGGAGGTGGCCATCGCGTGGATTTTCCGGATGGAAACGGAAGAAGAAACCGGCGTGAGCCAGGATGGAAGGTCATAAGCAGCGTGCGGTGATCTGGCCCAGTACATCCTGATGCCGGGTTTTTTATCATGCAGAGCTTCCGCGATGGCACGGCAGTTGTCGGCATAGCGCATTCCATTGAAGGTTGAAAAGAACACGCTGTCTTTGCGGACCGGAAACAGGCGGAAGATATGAAACAGCAGAGCCATGAAGGCCCAATAGACTTTGCGGACTGTATTTTTCATTGTCTGGCCCTTCGATTGATCTTAAGATAGAAAGAAAACGGGAGACACCGGTAAAGGAACCGGTTGATCCGGGTGCGGCGTGAAAGCTTCCGGCTTTCCGAAGGTTCGGGAAGCGAAAGCTCTCTTAAATACTTACGGTAAACGTCGCGGTACGGATGATCACTGTTCCGATACCATGGCCGTACATAGAGCTCATTCAGAAAATGAATGATGTGCGGCGTGGAGCGGGCGGCAGAGTATTCCGCATCGGTATAGTAGTTATGAATATCCATCAGCTCCTCCAGTTCGCTTTTTCGGTAAAGCAGAACAGAGGACATCACATTGCAGGACAAAGGGAGCACCCTGATCCGGCCGCGGCAGACATGGTTCAATGTCCCTTCGCTCAGCATGAAGGGAGAACCGCCCGATTCACGGATATACTGAAGGCATTGTTCTGTGGTGTTCATTTCACGCCAGAGGCGGAGGTTCAAAAGGACGATCCCGTCGCTGATATATGGCTCATGTTCCGAAAGGCCGGCCTTGTTTTTTGTTTGCGCGGAATACGGCATTTCCACGCCTGCGGCCAGATACCCGGTCATATCGGTCTCAAGCAGCGAAGAAAGATCATTGCAGACGATCGTGTCGCTGTCCATGTAGAGCACCGTGTCATCTGAAAAAAGCTCCGAAAAGATGAGCTTCGCAAAGATCGAAGACACATGGTAGTTTTCGTACTTCAGTTCCATGCGTTCCGATAAAGGAAGGGCGTCCATAAAAGAAAAGAACGCCCCGGTTTTCTTCATACATACGGAAATATAATCCTTATGCTCCGGAGAGATTCCCTGATCGATCAGGATAAGCCGTATGCCGTTTTTATTCGTATGTTTCAGAACGGATGCCATGGAACACAGGGTCTGCGCCCAGAAGGCATCGTCGCATACATAAACAATCTTCATCATGAATCCTGCTTCATCAGCTTTTCCAGTTCGTCTACGATCCGCTCGGCCGCGTGGCCGTCGTCAATACAGCCCTTTCCTTTCAAGAACGCATCCACCTTCTTTTCGTATTCGGTCTGATCATAGGCCAGGATCGCTTCCCTGATCTCCTCAAGATCTTTTCCGATCGGGAAGGGAGTTTCTCTCAACGGGTATTCAAATCCGCGGTCCCCGTCATACAGCTCGAGATCCGGCGTATAGAGAAAGCCGGGTCGCCTGAACAGCACATAGTCAAAGATCCAACTTGAATAGTCTGTAATCCCGACATCCGTAATGGCCATCAGTTCCTGAATATCACAGTACGAATTCGCGTCAACGACGTGATCCCGGTTGATCAGGTATTCATCCAGGCTGTCCGCGTTGTGCGCCCGTTCGAGGATGAGCCAGTCTTCGCCTCCGAATTTCTGCCGGCAGGCTTTGATCAGCTCCTCCGCGTCGAGATGAAAGGATACGGCGTAGTCCCGGAACGTCGGAGCATAAAGGATGATCTTTGTGTCGGGGCCGATCGCGGGGATTTCGGTGCGAACCTTATCCCGTACTTTCTGCAGCCGGTCCTTACTCCAGAAGAAGATATCATTTCTGGCATGACCGTATTTCCAGATCCTGGCGTCGGGCCAGTAGGTGCGCCGGAAGATCCCGTCCTCGAAATCACTGTTTGAAATGCATATGTCGGTATTTGCAGTGGCACAGGCCCAGCGTTTCATCCGATCCGGGTTTGTGTCCGCTTCATTCCCCATCTTTTTGATCCCAAGCGATCCATGCAGGGTTTCGATAAAGATCTGGTCATCCTTCAGTTTTACTTCTGTTTTGAAGAGACTCGCTCCGTTGTCGATAAAGACACGGGCCGTATAGATTTCTTTGAAATAACGGCGGGTAAAGAACTGGACAAAACGAACGCCCTCCCGGTGATCCAGATCTTTTCGCCTTGCCTTCATCCAGACCAGCTCCCAGGGGAGCCCTCTTCGGAGGATCTCTTCGCAGATATACTTGGGGTTGCAGGTATAGCGGTTCTGCCAGGTCAGAAAGATGATCTTGTTATAATCGGTCTTGTATTTTGTTGCCCATTTATCCTTTTTCCGGTCGGCCTTCTTTTTGATGCCTACAGCAAGCTTGAGCCAGATCCATTCTCTGGTCACATCCATCAGCCTTCCGTTTTTCCAGGCCCGTTTTATTTTTCCGAAAATTGATAATTGCTTTTCTTCTGTTTGCATGGTTCTCTATTCAGCGGTTTACGTTTTTCATCTGTATCAAATTGTAATTGCAAGGGCAGGAAAATGCAAGCCGTCAGACACAGCAGATATTATTCATATCCGTAGATCTGCGCGTTTTCTTTGGCTTCGAGGATCGCGCGCATGGAATAAAAATCATCCGGTGTTGTGATCTTTATGTTTTCTGAAGGGCCTTCCAGAAGATAAAGCTCCTTCCCGGCCGAGCGCATCATGGTGCAGGAGTCGATGATATTTGTTTCCCCGCGCTGCAGGGCTTCTTCATGGGCTTTCAGGATCTCCGAAAGGTAAAAACTCTGCGGAGCCCGCGCCACCCTGGAATTCTTTCTGCTCGGCACCTGTACCACGCTGTCATTTTCGTCCACGACCACCAGCGTTTCCTTCAACACAACTCCCGTAATGGCACTGCCATGCTCCTTGACACAGGCAATGTTTTTAGAGAGGAGCTCCGGACTGATCAGCGGGCGCACGCCGTCATGGATCAGCACGATCGCTTCTTCCCCGCCGGCCACTTCTTTTGCGGCTTTCAGCGCTTCGTAGATCGAGGCCTGCCCTGTATCGCCGCCGGGTACGATTTTCTTCACTTTATTGATACGGTACCGGTAGAGCAGCTCTTCAAAATAGCCGATCCAGTCTTTAAGACAGGCAACGGTCACCGCGTCGATCTCATCGCAGCGCTCAAAATGTTCAAGGGTATGGATGATGATCGGCTTGTTGTAGATCTCCAGGAACTGTTTGGGGCGTTCCTTGCTGTGAATCCGGCTCCCCGCACCTCCCGCGAAAATGACTCCGATATTCTTCATGACTGCGCATTCTCCTCCATGGGTTTGAGATAGTCGATCAGACGTTCATAGGCTTCCTTCATACTGACCTCCGGTTTCCATCCGAGACCGGTGAGCTTGTCGGAACACAGCTGCATTTCCACATCGCTGGCGTATCCGTAGGTGTTCTGCGATTCGGGAATGTCGAAAACGACCGAAATCCGTCCGCCTGCGATCTCCGCGGCCACAAGCGCTGCGATCTCTTTGATCCGGCGGGTTTCTTTATCATTACAGACGTTGTAGGCTTCTCCCGGCTTCCCTTTTTTGAGAAGCAGCAGGATCGCGTTGACGGCGTCGGATAGAAAACAGAAGTTGGATTTGGACTGTCCACTGGTATGCAGAACGATATCCGTTCCGTGGATCGCGCTCCGCGCAAACTGCATGAACATCCGGTTGTCCGTAAACGGCACGCCGGGACCGAAGGTCTGTGCCAACCTCGCGATACAGACGTTGACCTGATACTCCGCGGCATAGGAAGCGCAAAGGGCCTCTGCCATCCGTTTTCCCTCCGGGTAGCTGCTGCGGAGCGAAAGATGATCGATAAAGCCGCATTTTTCTTCGGTCATGAGCTTATCCTCAGTCTGGGGATTTCCGTATTCCTCCATCGAGGAAAGATAGACCATGTTTTTTACCTTGTTTTTCTTCGCGAGAGCGAGGATCTGATCCGTACCCATGACGATGGAGTGGATCGTTTCGACCGGATGCTCGACAAAGTATTTTGACGTGGTAGGACCGGCGGCGTGAACGATGTAATCGCATTCCGTGTCAATCTCTTCCATACCGGAGACCAGAAGGTTTACATCTTCCCTTTCCAGGAGATTTCCGAGTACGGCCTTTGCTTTCTCTTCGTTCCGTACCTGCGCCAGGATGCTCATCTTCAGTGAAAATTCATCAGCCGCTTCGGAAAGCGTACGGATGAGAGCAGAGCCGATGAGCCCCGTTGCGCCCGTGACCAGAACGACGCTGTTGTTCAAATCTTCAAACAGTTCTTTCTGCATGGTTTACCTTTCTCTCGTGATCGAGCCGTTATCCACCTGCAGAACCATGTCACAGTGCTCAATCGTGGTCAGACGGTGGGCGACGATGATCATCGTTTTTTTGCCGTGGAGCTTGTTGATCGACTCCATAATGGCTTTTTCCGTTTCGTTATCCAGAGCGCTGGTGGCCTCGTCAAAGAACAGGATCTCCGGATCCCGGTAGAGAGCCCTGGCGATACCGATCCTCTGCCGCTGTCCGCCGGAAAGACGCATCCCGCGTTCACCGATCCCGGTGTCCAGACCTTCCGGAAGCGTTTCCACGAAATCCTTCAAGGAGGCTTCTTCAAGAGCACGCCAGACCTTTTCTTCGTCTATCTTTTCTTCCTTAAAACCGAAGGCCACATTGGCCCGGATCGTATCATCCAGCATGAAGATGGTCTGCGGGATGTAGGAGATCTGCTTGAACCAGTCGGAACGGTCGTCCTCTATATTCACATTGTCTACAAGGACCTTTCCTTCCTGCGGCTCCAATAGACCCAGCAGGATGTCGACAGCGGTTGTTTTCCCGGCTCCGGAAGGGCCGACGATGCCGACAAACATGCCTTTTCTGACTTCCAGCACGGCCTTGTTCAGAACCTTATGATCGCCCTTCGGATACTGATAGGTGATGTTGTCCAGACAGATCTTATCCTGGAAAGGATTCGGAAGCTTCGCCTTCACGACCTCTTTCTTTTCGTTCTTTTTGTTTTTGTCCGCAAGATCCAGGTTTTCGAGCAGGCGGTCCAGCATCGGCTCCTTGAAGGCCGAGTCGGAGATCGCGCTTGAAATGTTATTGACGGAAGGAAGCAGGCGGATGGCAGCCATCGCGATCATGGAGAGTGTGGAAACCAGCGATTCCAGATCCGATCCCGAAAGGACGAGGGAACCGATGATGAAGAACAGGGCACTCATGGCGGCTGCTTCAATACAGTATTTCGGCACCATCTTCAGGACGTTGTTGATACGCAGCGTATCAACATGGACGCGGCCTTCCTCATCAAAGTTATGCTCGAAATACTTCTCCTTGCGCATGACCTTGATCTCTTTGATCCCATGGATCGACTGCAGGAGCCAGCGGTTCATCCGTGCGTTGGTTTCCTGGTTCCGTCTCCCGGCACGCCGCATGATCGGCTTGATGATGCCGGACAATAAAGCCACGATTCCAAGGAGGATCCCCATCATCGCAAGGGTGATCCCGGGCGAGACCGCGAGCAGGGCGGCGAAGAGCGAGGTCGAAACGATGAGCTCCGTCGCAAGCGAAAGAAGGGAGGTCAGGATCGAAAAGGTCTGCTTCGCGTCATTATTGATCATCCGCATGACCTCACCGGTCTTTACATCCAGAAAGAACTGGTACGGACGGTGGATGAAGTCGTGGAGAAGGCGCTTCTGAACCGTGAACTGCGCGTTGAATACAAACCGGTTCTGAATGTTTTTCTGAAAGATCAGATAGATATTTTTAAGGATGAAAATTCCGGCCATTGTAAAAGCAACGACGGCCAGAAAAACCTTGTAATCCGTTATGTGGAAAAAACCGCAGATCATCTGCACATAGCGGTTGTTCATGACGCGGTCCGGCCGCGTGATCAGATTGATGAACGGGATGACCATGGAAACCGAGAGCATTTCGAGGAATGCGCCGATTATCATAAGGACAAATAATTCCGCTATTCTTATTTTCTGGTGCCGGTTCAGGACCAGATTGATCTTTTTAATGATGCGAATGATCATGAGCTTCCCCTTAAATGTCTTCCGATCCAGCGGAAAACGCGTTTGATCTGATAGATCGGAGAGGATTTTTTGAGATCCTCCACCTGATCGATAAGGTATTTGTTTGTTCTGCGGATTGCGTAAGTGTCGCGGTAAAGCCGGGCGGTCATGAAGTCGAAGAAAAGGATCATATCCTCCTGCATCACTTCGATCGTCGGCAGCCATTGGCGGATCGGCCCATCATGACCGGGAAAGAGGTCTGAACGGCCGAGATATTTCTCAGCGAGCCGGCAGTTTCCTTCGTGGTAGCGTTCCATCAGATCGTGATACTCTTTATCGGAAAGGTAGCTGTTGTATTTCTTTTCCGAGTGAACCTGGGAACAGTCCAATCCTACGGATCGAAAACGCTTGCTGACCTCAAACGCGTCCGGAAATTCCGGATCCAGGATCTCGTTCAGCATTCTGCAGAATTCTGTCTGGTTATAGCTCAGACTCGGATTGACGCCGCCATCCGGGATCTGATAGGTCTCCCTCCATTCCGCCCCGATCGAGTCCATAAAGTCGCGGCAGATATCAATCCCTTTTTCTTTCCAGACCTTTGGTTCATAGCAGCGGATGATGATATTCTCTTCCCCGAACAGCGCTTCGAGTTTTCGGACGCAGCTCTCATAATCAGCGCCAAGGTAGTCAGTGGAGAGCTTTTCCTCCCGGATAAAATCCGTAAAGTGCAGGGCAAAAAAGAAAAGCTTCACATACTGCCGGTACAGAGAATCCAGATATTCATACTGGTGCCGGAGATAGAGGACGATCCGTATCGTGATCCCGTTTTCTCCGGCAAAGGTGATCAGACGGTCGAAATGCGGCCGCAGACGGAACGTAAGCCATAAGTCCTCATCCGATAAGATGACGCTATCTTTTTCCTCAAACCATTTCCTGATCAGCAAAAGGCCTTCTTCAAGACGCTTCGCATTCTCCTTTGTGTGAGCCGGATCATTGGATCCGTGGAGAAAATAGCCGTTCCGGTTTTCGCTGTTCGGTCCGCTTTTTCCGTCATAGTCTGTAAAGCATAAAGCCTGGTCTTTATCCAGATACGGAAGATCCCAGTGATAATCATGAAACGGCATGGGGCGGAATATGATACCGCTCTGATACAGTTCATCCCGGTTGGTTGCCAGAAACTCCTGAATTGCCGTTGTCCCGGTCTTTGGAGTTCCGATATGAAGATACAGAGTTTTCATTTGCTGCTCCATCAATCCTTCTTTTTGTGCCGGTCAACAAAACGGCGCATCTTATTTCCGAGAGAATGAGCGGAGAGCATGGCGTTCTCTTCCTTCAGCCTTTGGATCTCCCGGTGCATTTCTTTGATCGCGCTGGTCAGAAACAGAAGGGTCTCCTCCTGCATGGCGGCTGTATCCGGCTCCCACTTTTCGGAAAGGATATCCTCCGCGTTTCGGAAAAGCTCCTCCCGGCCGAAGAATTCCCTGGCGAGCTCCCGGTTCCCGGCCTCATACTGCTCCATAAAAGCTTTTTTCTCTTCTTTGGTGAGAAAAGAATACTTTTTTTTGTCCGGTCGGATTGCGGAACATTCCAGCCCTGCTCTTTTGAGAAACAGGCGGAATTTTTCGCCATAGGGATCCTTTGTGTCGATCAGACGGTTCGCGGTCCGGAATACCTCGGTCTGATTGTAGCTTAAGCTTTCGTTGACGTCCCGCGGCGGGATTACGTAAGGAGCGGCATCCAAAATGCCGATCGACCGAAGAAAGACGGAAAAAATCGTATCGTTCTTATTTTTCCAGACCGCCGGTTCGTAAGGGATCAGGATCAGATTCTCCTTCCCGAAATCCTCGCAGATCCTGCGCACACGATCAATGTAGTTGAGACACAGAATCTCGGACATAAGCTTTCTCTGGCCCACGTATTCCTGAAAGGTGAATGACTGGTAATGTGCCTTCACTACTTCCCGGTAGTGGGAATCCGCATAGTCATACTGCGGACGGATGAAAACGACGAACCGGATCGTGATCCCGTTTTGTTCCGCAAACGCGCGGATCCGTTTCGGATAATCCCAGAGGGTATAATCACACCAGATATGTTCGTCGGTGAGGATGGCGTTCTCTCCTTCCTCAAACCAGGTATTCACATAGGAAAGACCTTCGGCAAGGCGTTTCCTGTTTTCTTCCCGATAGTCTCCATACGCCTTGCCGTGCAGAAAGAAGCCGTTGCGGTACGAGGAGGGGTGTCCGGTCGCTTCTTCCACGTATATGTTCCCGTTTGGATCCTCGAGATGCGTCAGGCGGCTGTAGTCATTATAGATCATCGGTTTGTAAACGTAACTGTCTTTTGCCAGCTGCTCCTTGTTCAGATGCAGAAACTGCTGGATCGCAGTAGTTCCGGTCTTGGGTGTGCCGGCATGGATGTAAAGAGTTTTCATAATATTTTATTGTACTTGTCAATATGGGAAAAAGCAAGTTTATGAAAGCGGTCATTGTCAAGAACATCGATTATTGCTAAAATTATAACTGTTCAGGCCAGCCGCAAACAACGGAAGTCTGCGGCGTGCGAATAATCAGAAACAAGAGGGATCATTGAATGAAAACGCTCTATATCCATATAGGCACGCCGAAAACGGCCACAACCTCGATCCAGCATTTTCTCGATAAAAACCGGGATGCCCTTTATGAAGAAGGCTTTATTTTTCGGCCGGTTCCGATCGATTTTCACCTGCATGGCGACCGCGGAAATCCGACGGATCGGAACGGTTTCTTTTTACACGGGGTCGGGGAGAATAACCCGTATTTTAATCAGGAGCAGAGGATAAGGGATCTGCAAACGGGACTCGACCTGGTCGCCAGGTGGTTTGAAGAAAAGGATAATGTGATCCTTACGGATGAGATCATCTGGAACCGTCTCGGCAGCTGGGATTTTCCGGAGCGGCTGAAGGTGTTTACCGATTCAAGGGGGATTCGGGTGCGCTTTATCGCCTATCTCAGGCCGGAGTATTCCCTGATGGATTCCTGGTACCGGGAACGGGTTAAGGCCGGGGATGTGGACAAGCCCTGGGATGCGTCCTATAAGCATTATCTGGACTTTGCCGACTATGAGGGGAATCTGCATATCCTTTCCGATCTTTTCGGGAAGGAGGCCGTGATCGTGCGGCGGTTTGAGCCGGGGGTCTGGAAAAAGGAAGGCCGCACTGTATATCTTGATTTTACGGAGGCGCTTGGGATCACTCTTTCGGATCACTATAAACTGCCGAAGGCAAACGCGAATGAAAGCCTGACGCATAATTACACCGAAATCCGTCGGGTATTAAATCATCTGGAAAGCAAGGGCCCTACGCCAAAGAGCATTTTTTTCCGGAAAGCCGCGCTGCACTGTTCACAGATATCCGCTGAGGAAGATCGGTTCACGTTTTTTAATGAGGAACAGGCTGCCTGGCTTAAGGAAACGACGAAAGAGGGAAATCGCAGAGTGGCGCTTGATTATCTCGGGACGGAAGAGCTCTTTGCGGACCGCCCGCTTCCTCCGGCTTGGGATCCGAAGGCTTCGGGCTATCTTAACGACGTGGTTTTATATTACAGCTATATTGCCTACGAGCAGCAGCAGCTGATCGAGACATTGAAAAAGCATACGTTTTTCTATCGCGTGCATGTGCTGTTTCAGAAGATCAAAAATCGTTTCAGGAGGAGCAAAAAATGAAACGCCTTTATGTCCATATCGGTACGCCGAAAACGGCGACTACCTCCATACAGCATTTCCTGATGATCAATCCGGATGCCTTTTATAAGGACGGGTTTATTTTCCGCCCCATGCCGTTTGAACATCAGGTGCGCGGTGTCGGCCGCAAGAATCCGCCGGAACGCAACGGCTTTTTCCTTCACGGTGTTGCCGAGGGTAATCCGGATTATGACCCGGAAATACAGGTGCGGGATCTGGAAAGAGGGCTGGCGGTTCTTACGGATTGGTTCAGGGAAAAGGACAACATTATCCTGAGCGACGAGAGCATCTGGCTTCGTCTCGGCAAATGGAATTTCCCGGAACGGCTGAAGGCTTATGCTGACACGAACGGTGTGGAGGTCATTTTCATCGTGTATCTGCGCCCCGCGGTTTCTTTTCTGGATTCGCAGTATCGGCAGAGGGTGAAGACGGGATTCTTTATGAAACCGTGGGAGGATCTGTTTCCGAAGATCCTGCCGAATGCCGACTATGATTCGAGAGTTCGTATCCTGACCGATGTTTTCGGGGAAAAAAGCATGATCCTGCGGAAGTTTGTTCCGGGAGAATGGAAAAAAGAAGGACGCACGGTTTACGATGATTTTATGGAGACGCTGGGGCTGCCCTTGACGGAACAGTACCGGATTCCGAAGGAGGACGCAAATGAAAGCCTGACGCATAATTATACGGAAATCAAAAGGATCGCAAACCGAGTGGAAAACGGCTGGCCGACGCCCAAGGGGCTGTTTTTGCGAAATGCGGCGCTGCACTGCTCGCAGATTTCGATGGAGAAGGATCCGTATACCTTTTTTACACCGGAAACCCTGAATGCTCTGAATCAGGCCACCGCGGAAGGAAACCGTCACCTGGCCAGAACCTATACGAATTCGGATGAATTGTTTCCGATGAAGGAGCTCCCTCCGGCCTGGGATCCGGAAACGTCCGGCTATATCAATGACGTGGTGCTCTATTTCGGATATATTACCTATGAACAGCAGCAGCAGATTGAAGAACTGAAAAAATATTCCCTGTTGTATCAGATCCGCCGGGTTTTCCGAAAGATCAGATCTTTCTTCAGGAGAAAATAAGGAGCTGTCTGTTGTTATTTGACGTTTTTTCCATACAGGAAGGGGATATCGGATGAAAACCTTATATATCCATATCGGAACACCGAAGACCGGAACATCGGCGATCCAGGATTTTCTGGATAAGAACAGCAGCCGTTTGAAGGAGAAGGGCTATCTTTACCGGCGCATGGAACTGAAAGATTTTGACCGGAACATGGCCACTGTCGATGAGGAAGGAAACCTTTGTTTCCGCCTGTTTTCAAGAACAATGGGAACAGTGGGAAAGAAAAGAAACGGATTTTTCCTGCACGGAGACAGGGGTGTTCTTCCGGAGGACAATCTGCAGATCCTTCAAAAAGGACTAGAGGAAGTGAAAGCCTGGTTCGCGGAATCGGAAAAAATTATCCTGACAGACGAGGGTGTATGGACGGATTTTGAATCCTGGGATTACGGCAGACGGATCAAAGAATTTACGGATCAGAATGAGATCCTCGTAAAGATCATTGTGTATCTTCGACCGCAGGCGGATTATCTGGATTCCTTTTACCGCTCCCGCGTGAAATGGAAATATCAGTCTGAAGATTGGGAAACCTATCTTTCCGAGGAAGCACTCATGGATTATTTCGGTGTGGACTATGAGAGACGGCTCAGGGCGATCGCCGATGTGTTCGGGAAAGAGAATACACTTGTACGTCCGTATGAACCTGCTCTCTGGAAAACACAGGGAAAGGATCTTTTTTCGGATTTCGCGGAAGCTCTCGGGATTTCGGACATCAGCGGCTGCGCGCTGCCGGAAGCCCTGGTGAATGAAAGCCTGAGCTATAACCAGGCGGAGATCAAACGTCTGATCAACGGCATGGCCGGAGAAAACGACAGTACGTTATCGGGCTATACGAAGCTGACCCGGAACGCAAGCCTTTTATGTTCCGAACTGAATGAAGACGAGGTGAGGTATTCCTATTTTAGCGCAGAGGAAAAGGACTCGTTTATGCAGCGGTTTGAGGAAGGAAACCGCCGGGTCGCGAGAGAATATCTGAACCGGGAGGAACTGTTTTTGTCGCCGCCGCGGATTTTCCCTAAATGGGAAAAGGATCCGCTGTCGATGGAAGAGGATATCGTTCTGTATTTCGGCGCGGTAACAAGACGGTTATATGAAGAGATCAACCGGTTGAAAAAAGAGAATAAGGAACTGGAGCGTCATTCCCTCGGAAACAGGCTGCATCGTTTTTTCGCAAGGATCAAAAACAGGCTGCGTGGGAAAAAAGCTTCGGGGTCAGCACGGGGCGCATTTTAATGCGTAAGCCGCGCCCCGTGCGTATCTGTTCGGAACAGGGTTCTGAACAGATGCATTGTTCTTTAGCCGAACTGGCTGTTGTAAAGCGTTGCGTATTTTCCGCCGAGCTTCATGAGTGTATCATGATCTCCGACTTCCTTGATGTCTCCGTTTTCCATATACAGGATCACATTGGCATCCCGGATCGTGCTGAGGCGGTGTGCGATCACAAAGCTCGTGCGCCCCTTCATCAGGGTTGCCATCGCGTCCTGGATCACCTGTTCCGTATGGGCGTCGACGTTACTGGTCGCTTCATCCAAAATCATGATCTCCGGATCC
>JAEEGL014080151.1_pt1 | contig 18549 bp, 16 predicted proteins | sample 9134231 | NCBI WGS metagenome assembly JAEEGL01 (sample SAMN16246548, study PRJNA631951) | gut metagenome | biome: gut microbiome; feature: rumen; material: fiber-attached | host: Bos | place: Iran: Karaj | collected 2018-10 | reverse complement strand
GTTTGTCCATGCCCCTCTGCCTTCGCTTACATACATAGATACTCCGGCAAGACTTTCCCCGCTCTCTGCATCCACCACATGATATTTGTCCTGTCCGTGTATGTTGGCAGATAAAAGAAGTAATAACAAAACGTAAAAGAATTTTAAAAAAGATGCGTGAGTTTTCATATACTTACCTATAAATCATATGTAGTCACTACCAGAAATCATTTTACAAAAATAACGATTTTCCCCAAACAAGCAAAGAAATTGGGTATTAATTTTAGTTAATAACGATAAAGTTAACGAAAAAGAAAACCAAAAAGATTGAAGATGTAAAAAGGAAGATGTATGAGGGATGATAAAGGAAGATGACATCACGTTGTGGTGTGTGTCTTGATAATATTTTTTCTGTAATTACTTGTGCAAATTCGAAAATAATTATCACCTTTGCACGCTAATTAGGAATGTAACAAAATATGGAACTGAGTTCAGCATTAAAGAAAATGCATGGTGAATTAGTTAATCCAACTGACGAATTTGTACAAGGCATAGACATACATAGCCGTCACCACCCTTGGTGCCTCATTGGATTTTATCACCGTTCGTGATGAAGCCAGTGTCACCCTAACCGCCTGCCGTATGCAAGGTTACAAGGCAGAAAATCCCATTCACGTTTCCAGCACAGCCCAGCTCCAAACTATCGGTTGCAAATAGCTGTTTCTTACCTTTAATTCTTAGAGATCGTTACCACAACATATTCCGAGCGGGTTCCAATCCTGAATTTTCCGCCCCAGATACCCATGCCGCTACTGATATAATATTGGGTGTTGCCCCTTTGGTACTGGCCATAGGCACATTCGTACATTTTTCTTACTATCCATGTGATGGGCCATACCTGTCCGTTGTGGGTGTGACCGCTGAACTGGAAGTCAACCTTCTGCTTTTCCGCCTGCTCCAGATGCTGGGGTTGATGATCCAGCACAATGCTGAATTTCTTAGGATCTGCCTGTTTCGTTAAATCCCTTAGCGAAGCCCTATGATACTTGACTGTACAGTCATCGCGACCTATGATACAAAGGTCACCTACCACAGCGCAAGAGTCCTGTAACAGACAGATACCCGCATCCTTATAGAACTGCTTTGCCTGGTCAATGCCACAGAAATATTCGTGATTACCCATGCAAGCATAAACAGGAGCTTTCAGCCGTAGAAACTCTTCGTGCATCTGCTCATCCACAAGAGGGCGTATGCTACCGTCTATGATGTCTCCCGCAATCAGAATCAGATCGGGCTGCTCGGCATTTACCATATCCACCCACCTGCCAAGTTCCTTGCGTCCATTGGGGTAACCTATGTGCAGGTCGCTCATCATCACCAGTTTTATTGGCTTAGCCAACTCCTTGCAGGTAGTAAGCTTTAGTTCCTCGCGATGTTTATGCTGGTAGTTCAGATTGCCGTAGAGGAAGAGTCCCAGCATAAAAATCAAAATGCCGCCAACTGTCCACCAATTGTTGTAAAGCATTGTTTTGGGAACAAGGTGCACAAGCCTTCCCAAATCTAAAGTCAGAAACAGCATAAAAAGATACAGCAAAACTATCACACTTGATGTACCTACCTCATATACACCAACAGCCAATGGCATAGGCAAGCGGTCGGTAAAGCGCATAATGCTTGCAGGTAACAGCATAAACGCCCCCGCCATAATGCCTATCAACAAGGTCTTCCATATCCATCCCAATGGCAACAGGCACCATACATGCCAACTGACATATACGAGAGCCGACAAGGGTAACAAAAAAATAACAAGTAACCACATAAATAAAAAGAATTCAAAAGGTTAACCTTCTTGAGATTGTAGCTTATCTAAGTGAATGCTTTGGCTGATTATCTGATAAAGTTGTCTTAAATCTTCACGTTCCAAAAGGTTTATCTGTGCCTGCATTACTTCATGGTTCCAACGGACAGCAGGACCGGTCTGAGCCTGAGCCGGAGATAGACTGTGCACCTTACGGGCCGTTTCGTCTATCAGAGGAAGCATTACGCTGAAAGGAATATCATGCTGAGACAACATTTTTTCTGTCAATCTGTACATATGGTTGGTGAAGTTGCAGCAGAATACGGCAGCCAGATGCAGATAACAGCGTCGCTGTGAATCCATCTCTGTTACATGCTGGCTAATATGGTAGGCAACCTCACGAAGAAGTGGCAAATCTCCATCGCTCTCAATAAAAAGCGGAACTTCTTGCATATCCACAGGGCGACCCTTGGTGAAAGTCTGCAAAGGATACAGCACTCCCCTATTCTGTTGAGGCAAAACACTCATGGGAACGCTGCCTGCCGTATGTACAACCAGCCCCTTTACATCACCTATCTCTGCCGCCACACTTGCAATTGCGCTGTCTGTAACGGCTATTATATAGAGGTCGGCATCCGTAGGAATGGGCTGCGTTCTGTCCCTGCCTCCTACGGGAATAACCTGATGTCCCGTTTCACTGAGTGCCTCCTTAAGGTGAGAAGCTACATTGCCCCGGCCTAACAGTACTGTCCTATATGTATGCGTTCCCACTTTAGTTTCTCTTCGTTTTGAGGTTTGCGTTCCATTCCTTTATGCCCTACAGCTACAATGCAGACAACACCCCTTTCCTCTGGAATGTTCAACAACTTGCAGACAATGGACTCGGCATTTCGCTCATCGGCTGTATAGCGACTGCGAACCTGAATCCAACAGGCTCCCAGGCCCAAATCCTCGGCTTGCAGCAGGATATGTGTAGCTGCAACAGATGCATCCTCAATCCACACATCACTAAGGGCAGGATCTGCCAGAACGACGATGGCAAATGGAGCCTCTGCCAGAAAATCTGCTCCCTGCGCCTTGCACTGACTGAGGGCTTGCAGCATCTGGGGATCTTCCACCACCACAAATTCGTAACTGTGCATTCCCTTGCTGCTGGGCGAAATAAGGGCGGCACGCAAGAGAAGTTTTACATCCTCAGGATCTAACTTCTCAGGGGTAAATTTGCGTATAGAACGACGTTTACTTATCAATTTGGCAAAATTTTCCATTGTAATTTAACTTTGTATGAACGATTTGTTTGCAAAGATAGTAATTTTTTTGCCATCATATATACCAAAATGACCTTTTTACTCGTTATTAATTTGATGAAACGTCTATACATTATTATATTAGCATGCTTCTTCTTTTCTGTGGAAGCATTTTCTCAGGAAGAACAGACCGATACCACATCTGTTCACTTAAAGGGTAAAGTTACCGACGAGAAGCAGGAACCCGTCTCTTTCTGTATCATCAGAGTGGAAGGCCAAGGTGTTGCAGCAACAGCTAATCTGGATGGTCAGTATAAGATATCATTCCACACCGCGGACAGCGTTGTCATTTCATATAGCATGATGGGGTTCAATACCCGAAAGCGTGTGTTGAAGAAGCCCAAGGGCAATCTGACTATGAACATCACCATGCACGAGAACAGCAAGATGATGGACGAAGTAACGGTAAAGGACTTTAGACGGGATATGACCACGACGCAAGAGTTGAACAAGGAAGAACTGAAGCGTTTGCCCAGTACCACCGGAAATGCAGTGGAAGAATTGGTGGCCACACAAGCTGGCGTTAGTACTCATAACGAACTTAGCAGCCAGTATAACGTTAGAGGTGGTTCGTTCGACGAGAACTGTGTGTACATAAATGGTGTGGAGGTATATCGTCCTCTTCTGATTACAAGCGGTCAGCAGGAAGGCCTTTCCATCATCAACAGTGATATGGTGGAGAAAATCAACTTCAGCGCAGGAGGATTCGAAGCAAAATACGGCGATAAAATGAGTAGCGTGCTGGACATTACATACGCCCGTCCTACCCAAGCTGAGGGAAGCATTCAAGCCAGCCTATTAGGTGTAAACGGATATGCAGGCTTTGGAAACAAGAAAATTTCCTTTAGCAACGGAATCCGATACAAGACCAACCAGTATATGCTGGGTAGCTTGGAAACCAAGGGAGAATACAAGCCCAACTTCATTGACTATCAGGCTTACCTGAGTTGGATGCCTTCCAGCCAGTGGACCATTGATGCTATTGCTTACATCAGTCGCAACAATTACAACTTTACACCTAAAGACCGCGAGACCAACTTTGGTACAATGGAAGATGTTAAGCACTTTAAGGTTTACTTCGACGGTAAAGAGGAGGACCGCTTTAATACACTCTTCGGTACCATGAAGGTAACAAAGAAATTTGGTAAGAACCACGCCTTGGGACTCTCCTTCTCGGGTTTCAGCACCAGAGAACGTGTGACCTACGATATTCAGGGACAATACTGGCTGAACGAAACTAATACGGATGACCAGCTGGGTGTAGGAACCTATATGGAACACGCCCGTAACACGCTGAAGAGCAGTTCTGTAACACTGAAAACAACGTACGAGGCCCAGTTGGGAAAGCATAACCTGCAATCAGGCCTTAGCTGGAAACACGAAAGCATTGAAGAAAACACCCGCGAATGGGAATATCGTGACAGTAGCGGATACAGCATTCCTCATACAGGAAATGCCTTGAATATTATCTATAACCTGAGAAGTATCAACAGCATTAGCACCAACCACATGGAGTTTTATGCTCAGGATACATACAGAACAGAAAGCAAAGTGGGTATCCTAAGCATAAACTATGGTGCGAGACTGAGCTATTGGAGCTGGAACAAGGAATGGCTAATCAGTCCGCGTGTATGTCTGGGCTATGTGCCTGCAGCCAATGAGGACTTAACCTTCCGATTGGCACTGGGACTCTATTATCAGCGTCCGTTCTACAAAGAACTCCGAGACACCATCACCAGCAATGGGAATACAGTTGTGGAGCTGAACAAAAACATTAAATCTCAGCGCTCATTCCAGGTTGTTGCCGGAATGGAGTATAAATTCAAGTTGGGGAACCGACCCTTTAAGTTCACTACAGAAGCTTACTACAAGGCACAAAGTAACCTGAACCCCTATAATGTGGATAATGTGAAGATAGTTTACTACGGAAACAACTGTGCCAGCGGTTTTGTAGCAGGAATCGATTTCAAGCTCTATGGTGAGTTTATTCCTGGTACGGACTCGTGGATTAGCTTCGGTCTGATGAAAGCTCAGATGACGTTGAACGATAAGAGTATTCCGCAGCCTACAGATCAGCGTTACAATATCAACTTCTTCTTCAGCGATTACTTCCCTGGCAGTACCAGATGGAAGATGAATCTAAAAGGAACCTTTGCTCAAGGTCTGCCCTTCGGTCCTCCTCATACAGGACTGGAGCGTAACGTATTCCGCTCTACAGCTTACAAGCGTGTGGACGTAGGTATGAACTACCGACTCATCAATAACGAGGACCACCACATGCGACGCAATATTGTGCGTAATATATGGTTGGGACTGGACTGCCTGAACCTGTTTGGCTTTAACAACGTAAGCGGTTACTATTGGGTAACAGATGTTACCAACCACCAGTATGCCGTTCCGAATTACCTGACAGGACGAATGGTTAACGCACGTGTTCAGGTAGAATTTTGAAAAAGTGTGTCCTTTTCTTTGCACAATAAAGAAATTGATGTAACTTTGTGGGGAAATAACATAAAAACAATAACATTATAAATTATCACAGAAATGAAAATTTCACGTATTGAGCATTTAGGAATTGCAGTACAAAGCATTGATGCAGTACTGCCCTACTTCCAGGATGTGTTAGGTCTGGAGGTTTACAAAACAGAAGTTGTAGAAGATCAGAAGGTAAAGACCGCTTTCCTGAAGGTAGGCGAAGTTAAATTGGAGTTGCTGGAGCCTACATGTCCCGAGAGCACCGTACAGAAGTTCCTGGACAATGGCGGCCGTGGCGTTCACCATGTAGCCTTCAAGGTAGAAGATGGTGTAACAGAAGCTTTGGCTATGTGTGACGAGAAGGGTATTCGCCTGATTGACAAAACACCTCGTAAGGGAGCTGACGGCTTACACATTGCTTTCCTTCATCCAAAGAGCACTTGTGGTATACTTACAGAATTATGCGAAGAATAATGAACAGATCATTACTGGCTGGTACTATTGTGCTAGCCAGTTTGTTTAGCGGACAGCAGCAGGCACAGGCTCAAACTTTGACGCCTGAGAACCAACTTATCTATCTGCGCCACATCATGGAGCAGGCCCAAACGGATGATGAGAAAAACGCTACCATGCTGCTCATAGGTCAGACAGGCACCTTGCAAGCTATGATGTACGCGCAGAACTATCTGCAGGACAAAAGTGTAAAGAAGTCGGCAGCCAAGGCTGTTGCTACTATCGCCAAAGCTCATCCTGAATACAAGGAGTATGTAAGCCTGTTTAACGGTAAGGACCTGACTGGATGGAAAGGTCTGGTTGAGAACCCCATCAAGCGTGCTAACATGAGCACCAGTGAACTTGCTGAAGCTCAGAAAAAGGCCGACGAGATTATGCGCAGAGACTGGACTGTAGAAGACGGTTGTCTGACGTACGTGGGGCACGGATATGAAAACATCTGTACACAAAAGAACTATAAGGACTTTGAGATGACTTGCGACTGGAAACTTGACCCCAACGGTAAGGAACCAGACGCTGGTGTATATCTGCGCGGTACACCTCAGGTACAAATTTGGGATATTCGCAGAACTAACGTTGGTGCAGAGGTAGGTTCGGGCGGACTTTACAACAACCAGAAGAATGAAAGTAAACCATCAAGTGTTCAGGACAACAAACTGGGCGAATGGAACACCTTCTATATTAGGATGGTGGGCGATAAGGTAACTGTTAAGTTGAACGGTGTGGTTGTAGTTGACAATGTAACGATGGAGAACTACTGGGACAGAAAACAACCCATCTTCCCATCGGAACAGATAGAGATGCAAGCTCACGGAAGCAAGGTGTTCTTCCGCGACATCTACATCAGAGAACTGTAAATAAACAATGAACCCCGAAAGAGTCTCAACTTTCGGGGTTCACTTTATTTACTTAGCTTCTGCTTTGGGAGCATGCAATTTACTTGCTTTCTCAGCAGCCTTTTCAGCCTTTATCTTTGCCTTCTCGGCAGCCTTAGTAGCTTTCAGAGAAGCTTTTTCTGCCTTTATAGCATCATCAACGATATTCTTCTTTTCCTTGAGTTCCTTCACCTGAGCCTTTTTCTGCTCCATCTCAACGTTTAAATTAATATCAGAAGGATTAGCTTTGATCTTTGCCTTCAGAGCCTTTATCTCGTGTCCGAGTATAGCAATCTGACTCTTATACTGATTACTCAACGCTTTGTTCTGAATCATAGCGCTACTTTCATCTGCATTACAAACAGCAGGCATACATAATAATGCCACTAACACTGCAAAATTGAAAAAATTCTTCATAAGACTTCAGTTATTTAATTTGTGAATTATACGATTTTGTTATTCTCTGGAAAAACAACACGAGGTTGGAAAGTCTTAGCCTCTTCAAAATCCATCAGCGCATAGGAGATAATTATTAGGGTATCTCCCACCTGGACTCTTCTGGCAGCAGCACCGTTCAGGCATATACAACCAGATCCTCGTTTACCTTTTATTATATATGTCTCGAATCTTTCTCCGTTGTTATTATTCAACACCTGTACCTTCTCTCCTGCTATCATTCCTGCTGCATCCATAAGATCTTCATCTATGGTAATACTTCCCATATAGTTAAGATTAGCTTCTGTAACAGTAACACAATGAAGCTTGGATTTTAAAACTTCAATCATCATAATACTTTACTTGTATCTAATATGGTCTATTAAACGTATAGGTTTGGAACCGCAAAAAACTGTAATACAACCAACTATGCTCTCTGCATCCTCCCAAGAAGAGATATCAGCTAATGTGTCTCCATCAACAATACTGAAATACTGAACCTCAAGTCCTTCTATTGCATTGATGTTATCTACCACATAGTCATGGGTTTCGGATACAGAGACATTTAAACCTTGGCTATCCTTCATAACCCTGTAGATGTTGGCGGCTATTGCACGCTCTTCATCTGTAAGCAGTGTATTTCGGCTACTCATTGCCAAACCACTTTTCTCACGTATCACTGGACAGGGCACCATAGTAAGTTTAAATCCTAAATCATCAACCAAACGCTTAATAACAGCTATCTGCTGATAATCCTTCTCACCAAAATAGCCACGGTCAGGATTAGTGTAAGAGAATAATTTGCTTACTATCTGGCAAACACCATTAAAATGGCCCGGACGCATAGCACCTTCCATAACACTGTCTGTAGGAGGGTAGCTGAATGTACGAGTATCAGGCTCCGGATAAATCTCCTCAACAGATGGTGCAAAGACAATCTGAGCCCCACATTGCTCCAGGAGTTTGCAATCAGCTTCTAATGTTCTTGGGTATCTCTCCAGATCACTTTTGTCGTTAAACTGAGTAGGATTCAGGAAAATACTTACAACCGTTACGTCGTTTTCGCTTACACTACGTCTAACAAGAGACGCATGTCCCTCATGCAAAGCACCCATTGTAGGTACAAGACCAATAGTGTGTCCTTGCTGACGCTCACTTTGCAGTTGTGACTGTAATTCTGATATTTTATGAATGATCAACATATGTTTATCTTACAAAATCCATGCAAAATAACATAGAAAAAAGCAAACAAAGAAACATTTTCAGTAAAATATTCCTAAAATAAGCAAATTAGAACGAAAGTAACTCTTTTAAACCATTCTTTTTTCGTATCTTTGCAAACTGTAAAAGCTCTAGAACAATGACGAAAGCTAAGAAAATCCTTTTTATTACGCAGGAAATTGCACCTTATGTGCCAGAGTCTGCAATGACCAAAATAGGTAGAGACTTACCTCAAGCAATTCAAGAGAAGAGCAGAGAGATTCGTACTTTCATGCCAAAATGGGGCATAATTAATGAACGTAGGAATCAGCTACATGAGGTCATCAGGCTTAGTGGTATGAACCTAATTATAGACGAGACTGACCATCCGCTGATAATCAAAGTTGCGAGCATCGCATCGACCCGCATGCAAGTGTACTTTATTGACAATGATGATTATTTCGGGAAACGAGGAATGTCTCGCGACTCACAAAAAGAAGAATATCCTGACAATGCTGAAAGGGCTGTATTCTATGCACGCGGTGTTCTGGAAACCGTAAAGAAGTTGAGATGGACGCCTGAGATTATCCATTGTCAAGGCTGGATGAGCAGTATTATTCCATATTACATAAAGACGGCATATGCCGAAGAGCCTTCATTCCGTGACTGCCGTGTTATTTTCACGCCATCTGAAGAAAACCTTAAAAAAAACCTTCCCGAGAATTTCGAGGGTATAATCAATTTTAAGAATACATGTGCTGATGATTGGAAGGATCTTGGCGTAAACAACACCCAGTTACTAAATCTACTTGGCATGAAATATGCTGATGGCGTAAGTCTTATAAAATCAGAACCGTCATTCCGCAATTTTATCAAGGATAACGATATTCCATACCTGCCGGCACAAAAGCCTGAGAATTTTGCCACGGCATACTCTAATTTCTATGATAAAGTATGGAGCACTGGAAAAGAAGTTATTGACGACACAGAAGAAGATTAGATCAAGTATAACTATATATGAAACATTTTCTGGCAATTCTGCTTTTACCTATTATATTAATAAGTTGTACTGAGGATACCTCTACCATAGGAGTGGTTCCTGATTCGGATGATATAGAGAATTCGTATGATGTTTTCAACATATATACGCATTCTGTTATGCTGGACTCCGTTGTCTACAATAATTCATATAATTATCTTGGTTGTATAAAAGACCCTGAGACAAATACAGATATTACAGCTAAATTTGCAGCTCAGTTTCATACATTCGAAAATTACAAGTTCCCACAAAGGAATTCCCTATTTTATGATTTACAAAACAATCACTCCCAAGATCCTGTTGAATGTGATTCCATAGATATGCAAATCTATTTCAATGGATATTATGGAGACCCCAATAACCCAATGAAACTGGAGGTGTATCCGTTAAGTTTTAACAATATTATAGAAGAAGATTCCACTTATTACGTCAACACAGACCTTGAGCAGTTTGTAGATGCTGATGCAAAACCCATTGCCACTAAGGTCTTTACGGCTGTTGATTGTTCTATATCTAAAATAGTCAGGGAAGATGAAAAATACACCAGTCACATGCGTATTGCTCTACCCAAGGAATTCGGAAACAAATTACTCAATGCCTACTATGAGCACCCTGAGTATTACAAGAACTCATATAGCTTTATACGTAACCTCTGCCCTGGATTCTACTTCAAGATAAAAAGTGGTACAGGAACCATGATAAACGTATCGGTCAGCACACTGAACCTTTACTTTACATATTACGAGTCTAACAAACCAGACAGTATAGAAACTGTAGAAGCTATATGCCGCTTTGCTGCGACTCCAGAAGTAATACAAAGTACACAGTTTACAAACGGTAACCTGCAGGAGTTGGCAAATGACAACAATTGTACTTATCTTAAAAGTCCTGCCGGCATAGGAACAGAGATTAATTTGCCTATTAACCAGATATACGCAAATCATCAGAGCGACAGTATAAGCAGGGCACTGGTAACTTTAACCAGATATAACAGCATTGTAAACAACGATTACACATTAAATATACCCCAAAATGTTTTAATGGTAAGAAAGGATGAGGTTGTTTCTTTCTTTAAGAAACACAAGATTCCAGACGACCAGACTTCATTCTGTACAGGCTATGATGCAACATATAATTCTTATACATTCGAGAATTTGGGCAGACTTATCACCTATTGCCGTTATGAAAAACAAAACGGAATGAGAAGTTCGGGCATGAGCGAAGCACAATGGGAAGCGGCTCATCCCAACTGGAATAAGGTAGTTATTATACCAGTGAGCACAAAGAAGACGACAGATTCCTATGGAAATACTTCGTATGCCAGTGTTTCACATGAGATGTCAATGTGTAGTTCAAAACTGGTTGGTGGTCCTAATAATCCCATTAAAATGCAAGTCTTATTTAGTCGATTCAAGTAGTTTTATTTTTTTTATCAACCCAAAAGGGCCGCGGAAATTTCCACGGCCCTTTATAAACTATATAATGTAAGGTCATTTCTTACTTTTAGTAGGAGCTTTTTTTGTTGTGGCTTTCTTGGCGGCAACCTCCTTCTTAGCGGGAGCTTTCTTAGCGGGAGCTTTCTTAGCGGGAGCTTTCTTAGCGGGAGCTTTCTTAGCGGGAGCTTTCTTAGCGGGAGCTTCTTTCAATTCTGTTTCTTTCCCTTCTTCTTTAGGCTCATATTTTTCAAGACGAGCACGTAGACGACTGATTTCGTTCTCTTTTACATTCAGTTCATTCCCCATATTGGCAATCTGAGTATAAAGGCTATTTAATTCATCATTCTCAACAGCGTCAGAGTAAAGATCCTTAACACGTTTCAAGAAATCGCCCAAGATATTCATGTAATTAGTAAAGGCATCATATTCATTTTCATAAATTCCCCTGTATGTACCAATTCCATTATTCTTAGTTGTCATGAAGCGGAAATTGTCTGTAGCCTGCAGTCGGTCCCAATCCTGCTGGATTCTACGGTCACGACAGGCAATAATACGTCCAACTATCTTCTCGTCATATAGTTTATTGAATGCCTCTCGTTGCAGGTTGTTGCCCAATATACTGCTGGTGTCTCGCTCTTCATCATTCCAACTAACAGGATATGCCACTTCAAGAGGACCTACTGGCTTGTTTTTTGCAATTACTTCGCTGGGAGTTGCAAACTGTATTCCCTCGGGATCAACTGCAGGAAGAGCACGCAAGAAATCCAGGATATGGCTTTCTAATGGCTGATAGATACCCAATGCCGATAATTCCATCATGATATTAACCACATTCTCTTCCTGTGGCAGATTCTTAATCCATCCAATATATTTGTCTGCCATTAATGGATATTCAGGCCAAGAAGCATCATTGAAACGAAGACTAATATCATCGCTCAGTTTATAATCACGTAACAGAAGGGCAAGGCGTGCATCTTGAGCGCAACTGTAAACATAATGAGGACTCTTCCAACCCAGAATATGCTTTGCGCCTTCCACCATCATACCTTTGAATCCCATTTCAGATACAATGTAACCAATCTCATCGTTGTATATCAAAGAACTGTTGCGAACCACTTTTGGATTCTGACCGAACAACTGCTTAATCTTCTTAGCTTGACGTTTCAATTCTGCTTGGAAGTTCTCCACGTTACCCAATGAAGACAAACCATGACTATAGGGCTCTGCCAGGAACTCTACGCAACCGGTCTCGTTCAGTTGCTGTAAGACGTCCAACACCTCAGGCGCATACTGCTCCAGTTGCTCTAAGGAAACGCCACTGATACTAAAGGCAACCTTAAAACCTTTACCATACTGAAGCGTCATTTCAAGCAAAGTACGTAATGCGGGCAGATAACTGCGTTCGGCCGTTTCCTGCGTTACGCGTTCATTCTCATAATCATCATAATAATAATGGTCAGTTCCTATATCAAAGAAACGATAACGTTTTAGATGAATAGGTTGATGTATCTCGAAATATAAACTAATTGTTTTCATATTATGTATTATTAGTTAAGTATGACTTCTATTTTATATCCTTGACAGCATTCAGATAATCTCCATTATCAAACCACCCCCTTGAAGTAAGCTGATTGTAGCATTCTCTGATTCGCAAGCCAACTTTCTCCCATGTAATCTGATTTACTTCCTTTAAACCCTCTTCTGCCAGATAGTTATGCAATGCTTCGTTTGTACAGATACTATATATAGCATTAGCCATTGCATCTATATCCCAGTAATCCACTTTAATTACATTCTTCAGAATTTCACCACAGCCTGACTGCTTAGAAATAATACAGGGACAACCACACTGCATAGCCTCAAGCGGAGCAATACCAAAAGGTTCACTTACACTGGGCATGACAAACACATCTGAATTCTTGTAGCATTCGTAAACCTGATTTCCACGTTGGAAACCAGGGAAGTGGCATCTGTCAGCAATTCCGTAAGCCGCAGCTAAATCAATCATGGCATGCATCATATCTCCACTCCCCGCAAAACAGAATCTGATGTTATGACTGCGGTCGAGAACACGTTTGGCAGCCTCAATGAAATATTCAGGCCCCTTCTGCATGGTAATACGACCCAGATATGTAACAACCTTCTCGTCGGGATTCTTATGAGGTTCTATATTCTTTATCTCGTCGGAAAGCGGATATACTGCATTGTGCATAGCCACACACTTACGAGGATCCTGATGATACTGGTTAATTACAGTTTGCCTGGTTAGTTCACTAACACACATTATACAGTCTGCATGGTCCATGCCATTCTTCTCGATGCTGTAAACCGTGGGATTAACCTTGCCACGAGAGCGGTCGAAGTCTGTTGCATGAACATGTATGCAAAGCGGTTTTCCGCTAACCATCTTGGCATGAACACCAGCAGGATAGGTAAGCCAGTCATGTGCATGAATCATATCGAACTGTTCACTACGAGCCAGTACTCCAGAAATAATGGAAAAATTGTTAATCTCCTCATGCAAATTACCTGGATAGCCTCCTGCAAAGCCTATGCAACCTAAATCATCCAGTCCTTGCAAGTAATTAAAGTCGGCATACAGATGATCACGGAATCGATAATAATCTTCTGCTGTATGTCCGACGAAACGGTCTTTTATCCAATCGTAATTAACATCACGCCAAACAACGGGGACCTGACTCATGTTGATAATCTTAAGGAATTTCTCCTCCTCCCCTGTGGGTTTGGGCATACAGAATGTTATCTCCACATCCCCTTGCAGGCTGAGTCCTTTGGTAATGCCGTATGAAGCAACTGCCAATCCTCCATAGATTTTAGGAGGAAACTCCCATCCGAACATTAATACTTTCATCCTATTGTTCCTCCTTTATTTTAAATTTCATTATACTTATCCAACAGTTTTACTATACGCATAATTCCTGATACATTCATAGCAAAACTAATAGCTCCACGCCCATGGAATGGTGGATTGCCATCAAACAGTTCAGGAATAGTACCTATGCAGTGATAGAAAAGTTCTTCTTCATATCCAACCAGAAGGCGGTCTACATAACTAAGTCGGCTGGTGTTATATACCTTCAAACAAGCCTCCATGTAGAAACCTGCCAACCAAGGCCATGCTGTACCCTGATGATAGGCATAATCGCGTTGAACCTGAGGTCCAACATACATGGGGTTATAACCACGACTTTTAGGAGACAACGAACGTAAACCCTTGGGAGTACTCAACTCCTTGGTACAATAGTCAAGAACTGATTTCTGCTGTTTCTTGTCGAGGGGAGAATAATCCAATGCTACTGCAAACACCATATTAGGACGCACGTCATAGTTCCTGTAGCCATCCACACAATAGTCGCACAGATACCCATACTCGTTATAGAACATAGGTGCAAAGCTACCAGCACATTTGTTGGCAGCATTTTCAAGAATGGTAGTGAATTGCTCATTCTTTACATGCTTGCACAATTCAGCACTGAATCTTAATGCATTGTACCAGAGTGCATTGAATTCAACAATATATCCTGTACGCGGTACAATGGGTCTTCCATTGGCTGAACTGTTCATCCAAGTAATAGCTTTCTCTCGACCTTCGCTATAAACAAGTCCATTATCTTTAATTTGCAGATTAGGATGATTTCCTGCACGCAGCCATTCCATAATATCCCAAAGAAGATGGCCATACTTCTCTTCGCACTTCTCCATCGAGACGAAATTGCTGTATTGCTGTATACACCATATTGCCCATAAAAGCACATCTGGGTGTTCCATCTCAGTAACACTTACAGTCAATGGTTCTCCAGCCATGAATTCACGGATCGCCTTTTCTGCAGTAACCATCACATCCTCAAATTTCTTTACCTCATTATTAGTAAGTGTAAGACCGGGTAATGAGATAAACATATCTCTAGCCCGACATTTAAACCAGGGATATCCTGCTAAAAGATAGTCTTCGTGCTTACGGTGAACAAAGAACTGATGAGCACTGTTTACCAAGGTATTATAGAAGTTGTCTCTGGGAGTACGAACATTCAGTTCGTAATCTGCCAGTTCAGCCAGTTTGTCGGGATCAACCTCTTCAAGGCCGGCTGCAAAGACAACACTTTCCCCCTTTCCAATGGTAAATTCAAAGTAGCCGGGTACATATAAATCCTCATCGCTTGCATAGCCGCGTTCCTGCTCCTTGGGGTATTCCAGTCCTCTGTACCAGTCTGGACGGAAAACAAATTCATTTTCCTTATTCAACTGCATATATAAATCAGGATAACCCTCATACATGCAAGTTTTAATTCCATTCTTTACCAGGTGATAGTTTCTGTTAACCTTGTCGTTTTCATGGGTAAATTCACGTACACTACGGAAAGCAAGAAATGGCTGAAGCCTGAGAGTTGTCTGACTGTGAGCATCAAGCAATGTGTACCGTATTATAATTCGGTTTTCAAAATGCTGGAACATTTGCTCACGCTTCAGGATAACACCTCCTACCCTATATATGGTCGTTGGTACCTGTAAAGAGTCAAACTCGCGTATATACTTATGTCCCCTGGGGCTGAAATTCTCGCCTCTGTATTTATGCAGACCCAAATTAAATTCTGCTCCATGCTGAATAACGGTAGCATCCAGAGAGGACAACAGGACGTGGTTCTCATCATCCAACTCAGGCACAGGCACCACCAGCAAACCATGATATTTGCGTGTATTGCAGTCTACGATAGTCGTGCATGAATAGGCACCCGAACGGTTTGACCTAAGAACCTCCTTTGGCAATGAATATGCCAAATTTGTCATCAAAGTCTTATCGAATCGTAAATAGCTCATAAATTGTTGTTATAGTAGAAGCTTGGTTAAAAATGTTAGTTTTTGTTTAATTTGATATATCTATGACCTCAAAATTATATTTTTTTTTCCATATGTACAACGAAGAATGGCATTTTTTTATGTCGAAAAGTCAATTTACTCGAAAATCGCATCAATTTTTGGCTAAGATTGTTTGTTATAGCGTGTTTTTTTGGTAACTTTGCACAGAATTAATCAGAATTTGGTATTAGTTAATGTTTGACAACGAGGAAGTTTTAGATAATTTGTCTGAACTTGCAGTTACACTTTCTGTGGAAGAAAGGAGGCAAGTGGCTATGCACATGGTTGTTCGTACGTTTGAGAAAAACGAGACAATTTACAGCGAAGGAGACGTGCCACGCAATTTGTTATGTCTTCTTGAAGGCAAGGTAAAGATTTACAAAGAAGGAGTCGGAGGCAGAAACCAGATTGTACGTGTAGTTAGTCCTGTAGAATATTTTGGATACCGAGCTGCTTTTTCTGAGGAAAATTATGTAACCGGTGCTGCTGCATTCGAGGCTTCAACTATTGCTATAATTCCTATGCGTCTGATCTTTTCTATCGCCGAGAGAAACGCCCATCTATGTAACTTTTTTATTCGCAAACTGGCAAAAGCTTTAGGTAAAAGCGATGAACGTACCGTTAATCTAACCCAGAAACACATCAGGGGTCGATTGGCAGAAAGTATATTATTCCTGAAGGAAAACTACGGTTTAGAAGCTGACGGTTGTACGCTTAGCATTTATCTCAGTCGTGAGGATATGGCTAACCTTAGCAATATGACTACAAGCAACGCCATACGAACCCTTAGCCTTTTTGCACAGGAAAAGATGATTGCCATTGACGGTCGTAAGATTAAGATTATCAACGAAGAAGCCCTCCGCAAAACTTCAGAGATGGGCTAATTTAATTCTGGTTCATCAATTCTATAATTCTGTTCACTTTCTCTTCCATGGGGAGTAAAGCATCTATCCAGTTTATCTGTATGCCCCTGCGTTCCATTCCCCTGAACCATGTCATTTGTCTTTTGGCAAACTGATGAATAGCAATCTCCAGTTGACGTACCATCTCGTTATAAGATAATTGTCCTATGCAATACAGCGTCAAGTATTTATACTCCAGGCCATAATAGATGAGGTCTTCGGGAGCAACCGTCTCTAATAGATTCTGTACCTCCTGAACCATGTTTTCCTCCTCTAAACGTTTATGAAGGCGTTCTGTTATTTTCTTTCTGCGCAGTTCACGGTCTATGTTTACGCCAATCGTCAGGCTCTTCACATGTGGAAACTCTCGTTCCTGAATTTTATTTTGCCTGTAATACTGCTGAATCTCTATTGCTCGGATGGCACGTTTGGGGGTATCTACATCAGTAGTATTATGCAGCGTCTTGTATTCCATCAGAATATTTGTTAGTTGCTCAAGACTATAATCTGCCAATTGTTTTCTTAAAGTCTCATTTTCAGGAACAGGAACCATTTTATAACTCTTCAAAACCGATTCGATGTACATACCTGTACCGCCACACAAGATAGGTAAGTTTCCTCTATCTATAATATTATAATAGGTACACCAGAAATCTTGTTGATACTGGAAAAGGTTATATTTTTCTCCAGCTTCGACAATATCTATCAGATGGTAAGGAATCTGTTTGCCATCTATTTCATAGTCAGCCAAATCCTTTCCCGTACCAATATCCATCCCCTTGTACACTTGCCTGCTGTCAGCACTTATAATCTCCGCACTACCTGCCTTAGCTGCCAAATGTGCAGCCAAAGATGTCTTTCCAGATGCTGTAGGACCCAATATGGTAATGATATCAGCTTGCATGCTGCAAAATTACTATAAAAAAATGAGGTAACCAAAAGGTTACCCCAGTATATTGAGAATACACATAAAGAGATTATCTTTTTTACTTCACCAGATATCGGTCACCAGTTTCTTGAATAATCTTTTGCTTATAAAGATCAGGATAGCCTGGACGCTTAACAGGGCGTTGGTTTCCACCAGGAGTTTTCAGGTACAGACCATTGGCATCTTGCTGTTTTATGGCCATATCGTTGTACTTGACAATGATAGTCTGGGCCAACTGGTTCCATTCGTCCATCATAGCCTGGGCCGTGCGATGTGAATAGGCAGTAAGGAACTTCCGGGCCTCAGCCTCTGACATTGTAGCAGCATTTTTCTCTGTTTCTGCCTGCAGGGAGTTGTAATCAGCCTCTAATCTGTCACGAACCGCCTGTACCTCAGGAAAGATCACAGAATAACGCAGATACGTCATGTTGCTGACCCAGTTCTGTACCCAATAAGCGGAACGTGTAGAGAAGTGGAATGTATCTGCCGTGTGACCGGAATAGCATTCGGGAACACTTTCCACACCACAATAAACAGGAGTGAAGGGCACCATATTGGCATCATCGTTACCCCACCATACCACACCTCCTATATAGTCGGGCAACCAAGAACGCATCTGTGAGACATATACGTTAGCAGTCTGTTGAGTACTGATAGGACGTTCGTTGAAATAATCCTTTCCATCCACCTTGAAACGTAGCGGTGTAGGGCGATAAGGCATTTCCCATGGTCCCATGCCTAAATCGTTCTGAACAGCCATAGGCGTACCTTCATAGTGATCACGCAT
>JAEEGL011806137.1_pt1 | contig 18549 bp, 8 predicted proteins | sample 9134231 | NCBI WGS metagenome assembly JAEEGL01 (sample SAMN16246548, study PRJNA631951) | gut metagenome | biome: gut microbiome; feature: rumen; material: fiber-attached | host: Bos | place: Iran: Karaj | collected 2018-10 | reverse complement strand
TTTTTTTTACCGGTTTTTTCACAGGTTTTTCCTGTGAATTTGTTTCTAACGGGTACAGGGCGTTACCCATTGAAACTGTCCGAACTTGTCAATTCAGTGCCTTCGACATTTACTTTGACATTGACAGTCAGTGATATAACGATTTTGAATATGCCGATAAAATTTGTGATGACAATCACTAACGGCAACAAGAAATTTACGACCATACTTCAAAACATTCAGTCTTTGAACATTTCCGGCGGCGAGACAAAAATATTGCCTGTCAGCGACTTGTCGCAGTATTTCAATCAAAACAACATCAATTTCAACGGTTATAATTACCGTCAGGCGGGACAGTTGCCCGAAGGCAGCAACAAACTGCAAATTTATGCCGTTAATGCCTTGACGGGAATCAGAGTTTCCAACGTTGCGAGTTTGAATATGTTTGCAACACTTGCCGCCGCTCCGAAACTGAAATTTCCTGAAAACAACGCCGCATACGAAAACCCGAATGCAAATCCTGTTATTACTTTTCAGTGGAAACAGCCGTCGTTTTCGTATGCCACAGTTACGAAATACAAATTTCAACTGTTTGAAATCCAAACAGAAAACGTTAGTCTGCAAACGGTTGCAGAGTCTACAATACCTTTTTTTGAAGATTCAGTTACAAACATTTGCTTTTATAATTTCAATACGAATTTTGTAAATATGAAAATTGGCAAGAAATACGCTTGGCGGATTATAGCACGGGACGAAAGCGGTTTTCAAAAGTTTAAAAACAACGGCAAGTCTGATATTTATACCTTTAAATACAAAAATCTTCCTGTTGATGTAACGGGATTAAAATCAAGCGTGTATAAAAACGAAGTAACATTTTTGTGGAACGCCGACGAAGGACAGACAAGTTACGAATACCAACTTTATGATTATCAGACAGAAAGAACGACTTCTGGCGAGTTCAAAGAAAACCGTCATACTTTTGAGACCGTAAGACTTGATTACCGCATAAAATTCAGAGTTAGAGCAATTTGCTATAACGACAGAAGCCGTAAATCAGATTGGAGCGGCTGGTGTGAGGCATACGTTCCAAAACCAGTGGAAAGGGATTCAAATTTTGTATGCGGGAAAATATTTCCTGACCGTGAAATTAGTAACTTGGAGTTGAAGACGGCTTTCCAATCCGGCGAAATACTTGAAAGTAAAAACGGCGATACCCGTTATGAAATGATAGGAGTCAGCGAAAACTTTAATGGCACACTCGAAGGACAGTTTTACATAATCCTTGATTATTTAGGCGGAGCAAAAGTGCTTTGTGATTTTTGGAATACAAAAATCAATACTGATAATGTGATTATAGAAACTAATTACAAATCGCATAAACTTCCCGGTTATGTTGTCAAGCCGGAAGAAGTTAAAGAATACGTCAAAAATATCTGGCTTGATGCTAATAATGTTTCTACAAGTACAAAAATCCAAGATACTATTGTAATTCCGGAAAAGTTTGATTACCTTTACGCCGACGAAAACCGTGATTTGATAGCCGTAAATATTGATGAAAACGGAGATTTTACAGAAACTAAACTCGATATATATAAATCTGTAAATCAATGTATTATCATAGACGGCAAAGGAGATTCGGTTGTAATCAGCAAAAACGGACAAGTTATGGGCATAAAAGAATACAAAGCCACAGGCGGCAACAAAGCGTTGCTAAAAGAATACCACCGCAAAAGCGACAGTCTTGCGCAGTGGCAAATTAATTTTTTGCCCAGCCAAAAGCAGGATTACGCCTTTGATTACCTCGGCAGTGGCGACCACGGCATTTTTGCCACCGATGAATACTATTCAAAATCAGGCAATTATGATTTTAGATACAAATCAATTGAAAGCGGGAAAACCGACAAAGTAATTGTTGATTTTGGCAGTTATCCTGAAAAAGATTCCGTAGTTTTCAAAGACAAATATGGCGTAAAACTCAAATTATTAACAGGTAACATCTTGAATTTCACGGGCGTAAACAAAGCCGATACAAATTATATTTACGCATACCGTGGCGATGAAAAAATCGGCAAACTTTCTGTAAATACTTATAAGAAAAAGACTTACAAAGTAGTTTTAGTAAGTGTAAACGAAGCAAAACTGCCAAATACTTCCGAATTAGAAAAGTATTTGAATGAAGTTTACAAACAGGCGGCAGTTAGTTTTGAGGTCGAAACGGATGAGTTGAATATTGAAAATTTGTTTCCGTTTTTGCACGGCGATAAAAGGCGTTTTTCGGGTTACAATGATGACCAAAAACGAGTTTTATCGGCGTACGATTCTCGAATAAAACCGGATATTAATTACTTGTTTTTTATTCCTGACGGTGCGGAAACTAACGGCGTAGCAGGTTATAATCCATTGGGTTACAACTTTGGTTTTATATATTTTGGAGCAGGACACCGTACTATTGCGCATGAACTTGCACACGGAATCGCATCGTTAGAGCACCCGTTCCAAGACGATATACAAGCCAAAGGAAAAACCGACAACCTGTTGGATTACAACAATGGAGTTGTGTTGTGGCATTTTCAGTGGGATAATTTGCAAAATCCACCAAACAGAATTTTCAAATGGAATTTTGAGGAAGAGGAGGCTGAAGGTGTGGAAGGACTTAATCCTCTGATTAGTTTTAAAATAAGTGGTAAAATAACAGCCGAAAATAATTATTCAAACGGAGATTTATTTGCTACTCTTCATACAAATGATGAAATAATAATTGAACTAATATCACAAGATACAACAGTGAATATTAGACAATTAACATGGTATTTTGATAAAAACAAAATATCTACAATTGATTCTTCCAACAACAAAGTAAAAATTACATTAGATGAAAAAACAATTTCATTAAATGGTAATAAGTTGTCTATTAAAGACACTTTAAATAATGAAATTTCAAGACTAAAATTTCAGGCATATCTTCCGCCGTATGTGGAGTTATCTATTGATAAAAAAAATTTTAATGGCGAATTTTTATTTGATGATAGTTTTAGAAGAATAAACAATTGTTTGTACGATCCTACTAATTATTATAAAGATTACCATAGTTTTATTGTTGGTAAAAACGGCAAAAAAAATTATGTTCCTATACTTGGTTTACAACTATTACAAAACGCTACCCTTTTACTTGATATAAAAGAATTAGATCAATTAGCATATAAAGACAAAAATTTCAAAATTAAGATTTTTGCTGATGATAAAGATAAAATCAAGTTCAATGTTAATACTGATACTGTAATTATTGATTCTACTAATTTAAAAACTATACATTCAATAGATATATATGCAAAAGAATTTTATCAAGGGTTTGTTTATGCGGCGACAAATGCATTAAACCAGAAAATTGGTTTGTTGGACTATTATTGTAAAAAGGTTATAGATAAACAAATCACCCTTTGTTATGTCCGTTTTTCAGCTGCTGATAATTACCCAACTTTAGATTATCATAAATTAGAAAATTACTTGAATAAATATTCTCTAAATCAACTATTTAGAAGAGTTAGCATAGACACTATTCATTTAGATGCATTTGTTGATACTACGTTTAATTATCAAGCAGTTAAATTATTAAATATTTCAAATAAAGTAAAAATTTGTCAATATTTTTCAAAGCCAAAGAGCTATTATTCTAATCAATCAGATGGTAATTTATTATCTTATATAAAACGTTTTTATTATAATGAAGTGAATTTTTATATAGATTCCCTTCTATTACAAGAACAGAAGAGTGTTATTTATGACAAGATAAATAGTTGTTCAGATAGTTTAACCATAATAAAATTGAAACAAGATTCTGTACAATTGAGCGCAAAAAAGATTGATGCGTCCTTTTATCGGCAAGGTAAGATATGTATGGATCCTTCTCGCCAAAATGTTACACATGACATCTATTTTATAACTGATGTTAACAAAGGAACGGTTGGCGGATTTCATAATGTTGGATTCGCTGGTGGTGTAAAGACGTATTTCCCAGGATCTCCTATAGGTGAAACAGAAGAAGAACTATGTGCTCATGAATTTGGTCATTGGTTGGGGTTGTATCATTCATTTAGTAAACAACCAGATAAAACTAATTTGGAAAATATTAAAAGCCCGTATTATTTCTTTGTTAAAGAAATGCAGCAAACTCAATCCGATTTTATGGATTATGGAGTTAATAGAAAAACATGGTTTAAATTTCAAATGAATAACATAAGATGAAAACAATACTTTTATTTTTTATTATCTTTAGTTCGTATTGTAATTTATTTGCACAGCGAAACCCTATATCGGTATCAGCCGATGAATTGTATAATTATCTTAAAGGACAAGATAATCTGTTTGAGACTTTTTCTCATTTTAACAGATATAATATTCGAAAAAAGAAATCTGTTTCTGATACAATAACAGAATTTAAAGATGTAAAAAATGCTTATTACAATGATTCTTTAAAAGACTTGCTGTTAGACCTTTATTTAGATTCCGTTGGATGGGCTAAATATGCTGCTGATAAATATATGTATTCGGAGAAAAGAGATTACAAAAACGATTCTTCTTCCTATATATATGGACAAATAAAACCTTATCTAAGAGGTTTAAAAATAAAGAATGTAGATTCTATATTATCTTCACCATTATTGTATGCTTGTTACTTGGATTCTTTTTGGACACATATAACTCAACGGGTATTTGAACAAGATATTCGAGATGCTTACCGATATTTTATTCCTAACGAATTAATTGATTTGATTGGGAAAATACGATATGCGGAGATATATCAAAAGTTTTATTACGAATGGAAGAGGGAATGTGTATTTGAAAATCGGTATGTTACCAATTCTTCCTATTATTACGCTTTGGTAAAATATCAATGCCCTGAGATTATTAGACCTAAAATAAATTCTGATTCATCTATATCACAAGAAGTTGCTTACTACGCGGCTATGAGTAATAATTCCGAGTCTTATAAATTAATGATGGAATTAATAGATAACACAGAATTTGTATTTGATGGCGTCAATAATGATATTCCAATAAATATGTTTCTCTTAGGCGCAGCTAATAATAATTGGGCGAGTCATTATGGACAAGATTATAATTGGGAGCTTATAGGTTTGTTCCCTGGAATATTTAAATCTGATTCTGATAGAGAATTTGGAAGGATTGTTTGGTCTGTAAGTATTTACGAAAATGAAGACCTAAATTTGCATTACTATCTTTCAGAAAATCCCAACATACAAGTTTTTAGAAAAGAAGAATTGCTAAAATTATCACAGAAAAATATTTTACCGTATGTTGATTTTCTACGATTGTTTATAAAAAAACGCTATGATGCTGCAATTGAAGAAGAACTCTATTGGAGACAAAATATGCCGTATTATAAAACCGAGAAATAAAACATAGAAAATGTTGACTAAAAAAAATCTATTGATATTATTGTTTTCTGTCCTGCAATTCAGTTTGTCAGGACAAGAATCTGCTTATTATATCCATTTCAAAAGCGACGGATTTATAGATTTTGAAGAACATATAATTACGTGTATCTGGTCTGATGGTACGGAAAGTGAATATTCTAATTCAGACGATTTTTCTCAAATTACAGACTATTACAATAAACGAATAGAACACGTTAAAATCGGAAAAATCTACGAAATAGATTTGTCAAATCCTACTAAAAATACGAAACAACTTGAACAAGATCATCAATATAGTTATTTCGTCGGTGATAATTATTCATTGACATTGCGGTTTAATGGGAACACAACATGGAGTTTTGATTTATTTCAAGATTCTGTAAAACTGTATGCGGATTTAGTTAGTTATGAAGATTATTTTTGTGCGGGCGATACATTAAAATTTGTGGTTGATAAATTGCTTAGCAACTTGTATACTCCACCAATCAAAATATCCTTAGTTCAGGATGGTAAGTCTGTTTATTATGGAACATCAGATAGTTCAAGTTTTCTAATAACATACGAACAAATTTGTGAACTGATTGTTCCTCAAAACCAATTTGATGTGGAAGTAGAAATCAACAATAATCGAGGAGGAAAAACAAAAGTAGCAACTCGAATAAAACAGGTTCTACCATACGTTAAAGTTGGAACAAATGATTTATATGTCGTTGACAGTTGTTTGTCTTATCCGACAATGCCAGATACTCAAAAGATGATATTACACAATACTTTCGGCGGATTATATGATACAATTTCAGGAAACAAATATAATTTATCAAAATATTTTGGTTTATACGAATTAAAGATTTCCCAACATAATCATTGCCCTGTTAAAAAGTTATTTGTTTATCCAGAAGTCATATACCATTATGTGAAAGACAGTGCAGTCAACTTTTGGTATTCTGGCGAGAGCCGTAACGCTGTGGATTTGAAATGTTATTATATGCCAGATCAAAATACAGATTTTTATGTTGATTATTCTAATTCGACAGTAGTCATAAATAGTTGTGATTCCATTTTAGTACAACAAGACAACAATGCAAAAAAAGAAGATATAGTAAAATGTAATAGTAAGACATATCACTTGAATTGTACAGACTCCTTGACACAAGTCAACATCTTAGTCAGCACAAATTTTATTCCTATAACTAAAAACATTAAGTTAAAATCTTATCCAAAAATATCTGTATCGGAAATACGCCTTTACGAACCGTTATGTTATTATGATTCAGTCAAAATAAAAGTAAAAAACGTGTCCGGCGGTTTCGACAGCGTTTATAAATTCATTTTGAGCAAAAATAATAAAAACTTTATATCAGAAGACGACAGTTTGATAGTTCCAGGAATTTTTTTTGATGGCGATACCCAAAATATAATACTAACGGTTTGTGATAACGACTATTCTGACGAAGACTTCGGTTTTGACATTAGAAAGTTTTCTACGGATACAATCAATTTTCATTTACCTGATACTATAAAAATTACAGAATTTTTAAAACAGGATTTAAAGTGTCATAATGATTTATCGGGGAAAATCGAAATCAAATCATTTGAGCCGAAAAACAAAAATTATACCTTTCATATTTATAATGACACTTTTTATGTAAATTCATTCAAGGCTGATGACCTTTCAGGCGGGAAATACTTATTGAAACTTTCTGACGAAAACAAATGTGAAAGTGATACCATTAGTGTGGTATTAAACGATCCGAACCCTTTAAAAATAAATAATTTACATATAGAAAACTTAAAGTGTTATGATTCTGACAACGGTAGTATTTCGTTTGATGTTTCCGGCGGTACACCAGGATACAGTTTTTTGTGGTCTAACGGAGAAAGAAAACAACAACTGAAAAACGTTTCCGCCGGAGAGTATAGTCTCAAAATCAAAGATTCAAACAATTGTGAATTCTATCTTGATACAGTCATATTTCAGCCGGAAAAACTGACGACCAACCTTTCCGGCAATTATAGAATTTGTAAAAACAGTTCTATAACTTTTGATGCAAATGATTTTGCTCGTTATCTATGGCTTGATGAAAAAGGACTCGTTCTCTCAGAAAATCGTTTTCTGGAATTAGACTCGGCAGGTGTGTTTACTGTTACGGTTTTTGACTCATCAAATTGTTATGTTACCGACACTTTGAATATTACAATGTCAGAAGAAGAATTTGAAAAATCTTTTTTGGTTTCATCTGAATCTTTTTTGGGTGATACGGTGGTTTTGATAAATGATACGAAATATAAAGACAGAATTTTTAGTTTTATTCTTCCAGAAGAACTTGAAAATCTTGGTGTTTCAGATAGTTTTTACAATTATATAGTAGCCTCGATTCCTGGAACATACACTTTGGTTTTGAATATTGAAGGCAAAGATTGTATTGCAAATCAATACCGTGAAATAAAAATTCTTGATTATCCGAGACCTGAAAATTATGATTCTTTGACTCTTGCCAATGCTGCCATGTTTGTATCTGTAAAATTCGGTCCTAATCCAAACAGAGGGAATTTTTTTGTTGACATAGTTTTAACGCAAAAAGACGAAGTGGATTTTTATCTTTTTTCTATGACAGAGACTAAATTTATTGACAAGTTGAATTTTTCAGGGAGCAGTACTTATTCTCTTAATTATACGAAGCCATTAAAAGACGGATTCTATTTTGTGATGCTGAAAACGAAAACAGAAAACAAGGTGATAAAATTTATGGTACCGAATTAAAAAACAGAAAAAATCCCTTTCTGTCCCCGATTTTTTTTGAATAGGAAAACCGAAAGCCGAAAGGGTATAAATTTGAAGGCAGAAAAATCTGGAAAATCGGCGTAAATTTTTCAAGTCAGAAAAGGACGTTGGACGGGTGGAAAATTGAGGAAGTTTTCCAACGTCTTTTACAATTTCAACGTCTTATTTACCGTTTCGACAGATATTTTAAGTTTTTCGGCAATCTGTTCCGGCGATGCTCCAAACTCAGAAAGCATTTTAATTGATGTTGCCAACTGACTTTGTTGTTCTTGTATTTGATTGTCTTTTTCTTGTAATTGACTTTGCTGTTTCTCTAATTGTTGACGACTTTCTTGTAATTGTTGCCTACTTTCTTCCACCAAAATATGTAAAGCCTCATTTTCGTCGGTTACGTATTTTACATTCTGAAAATGGATTGACATCTCGTCTTCAATGGTCATTACTTTTGCTATAAACTGTCCCATGGTCGTAACTTTTTTATTTTCTGCAAATTTAAATAAAAATATTTAAAACACAAAAAATTAAGGCTGACAGCGTGAAGACTGCCAGCCTTGATTTTACTTTTTTTAATCCCACCAGTTTCCGTTCTGGTTTATTACAATATTTTTTGGATGGTAATTGTCCAAAACTGAAATTTCATAAAACGACCGCGTTGTAATGCTGATGTTGCCGCAGCCGCCGGAAACGTTTGAAGGTATTTTCATCACTCCCGTCAAATCCGAATTGTCTTCGTAAAAATCCGATTTTATGGCGTTTAACGCCCGGAGATAAAAATACTGCTGCGCCGAAATGCTTTGAAATTCAAGACGGATTTTATAAGTGTAATAATCCCCCGCTTTTTTTAGCAACTCTTCCGGCGCATTTCTTATCGCCCAATCAACCCAAATTTCTGACTTCTCATTTATAGCGTCCATATCATACGGAACGGAAATATGAAGCACCGTATTGGAATTGTTAAACTGATTGTCAGAAAAGACTCTGTATTTGTTTTTAACGGACGCAATCAGAATGTCAAGGTCGGAATCCGTTTTTTGAGTTTCGTCTTCCGAAATAATCACGTCGTTGTCATAACGGTAATTGACATCACTGTATGAAGGTTTGTCCCACAAACTATAACGATCTAACCTCTCTTCCAAATAATAAATATTATCGTCAGTCTCTATAATGTCATGAAAATTACTCCTGACAAAAGCAGCGGCTTCTTCAAAAGTGTCAAAATACCTGCCTGTTACATAATACTGAGTATAGTATGAATCCCAGTTTTCTTTGTCAGAAAAAGTACGCTCGTCTATTGATTTCCAAGTCTTATACATAGCGGTTTTTAAGACCTGAGTATTCAGACGGTAATACTCAGTTGACGACGATACGTCAGAAAACGAAATGTCAACGTCGTTGTATACCGCAGTTGTGTACTCGCTGCTATAAACCTCGTCTTTGAACGTGTGCGTTGCTGTTTTGAAGTCCGCTGAAATTTCCTTCACAGGCTCCGGCGCAATATCTTCCGCCCATGCGTGCTGACCGTTGTAATATGCGTCAATGCGGATTTTGTCGCCAGCGTTGAACTTTTTGGAGAAAATATAAACGCCGTCCATAATCTGATCAGGCAATGTCCACGTGGAAGATCCGTCATCATAATATCGCGTTACCTCGGTTCCCGGCCTTACGTATGCCGAAGTAAGCGTTTCAACCAATTCGCCGTTGATGCGCATTTCCATTTTTGCTGTGCTGACAGGCGCGGGCTTGTCCGTTGAGGTCAACGAAAGAAAAACCATGTTGGTATCCTGACCCGTGTAAAGATAACCGTTGAGAGTAAGAATACCGTCGGTGTTGTCAATGTTGAGGTCGAGGTCGTTTTCACAGGAAAAAAACACCGTAAAAACCAGCGCGAAAACAATATATAATTTTCTTGTCATAATCTCTTAGAATTTATAAGTTAACGTAAATGAAGGAATCAGCGGCAGAATCGTAATTTTTTTGAACGACGGATTTTCAATCTCGTGTCCGAAATCGTCATAATTTTTCAAATAGACAAACGAGGGATTCATCGCGTTGTACAGATTGTAGAACGAAAAATTCCAGATTCTTTCGCAATGGGTTTTCTGCTTGTGAAAACTGATTCCGGCGCACAAAACATGAGAACATGGCAGTCTGTAATTGTTGCGCGAGGGCACATACGAAGCGTTGTCGTGAGACCAGTAACCTCCGTGAACGCCATATTCTGTGTAATACGTATAATCAACATCTTCGGGCGATATTATTTCCATTTTTGACTGCGTAACCGTTGCGGTGGCTCCTGAATAAAAAGTCCACGACATATCTATGTCAACTTTTTCACTGATTTTGAAAGCGGCAACGATGTTTATGTTGTGCCGACGGTCGTAAGTAAAGGGAAATTTTTTGCCGTCGTTAACACCCGAACCTCTGTCAAACTCCCTGTCGGATTTTGACAAGGTATAAGCAATCCAGCCGGTTGCCCTGCCTTCGGTTTTCTGAGCCAAAAATTCCAAGCCTTTTGAAACGCCCTCGCCTGAGGCTACAAGGTTGTACCACGAGCCTGAAAAGCCGAGATAACTCATGCCGTCTTTGTATTCAAGAACGTTGTCAAGTTTTTTGTAATAACCTTCAAGCGAAAACTCCCAACTTTTTAACTTCGTGAAATACACTCCGCAACTGATTTGGTCGGCAGTTTCGGGTTTTATTTTGTCGGTAATCGGCACCCAGAGGTCTGTCGGCAGAGAAATCGGCGCAGAGGTTAAAAGGTGTACACACTGCGACATTCTCGAATACGATGTCTTAAACGCTAAATATTTCAAAGGCGAATATTTCAAAGAAACTCTCGGCTGAAAATTGCCGTAATTCTTGTTTTTCAAAGCAAACAAAGTGTAAGAAAATCCGAGGTTAAAGTTAAGTTTTTCACAAATTTTCCAATCGTCTTCCGCATAAACTGAAAGTTCGTTTGCATACGAGGGTTTGCCTTTTGTTGAGGCTGACGTATCCGTCTTGACGGAGTTTTCATGGTTTTTCAAAACCGAATTTGTGGTCTCCGGCATAAAATTATGGTAAAGATAATTTACTCCAAATTTTACCGTATGGTTTGGCGAGGGCATATAATCGAAATCCATAATTATGCCTAAGTCCTCGATTTCGGAATTATATTCCGATTGATTGTAACTATAAAAACTCAGCGTGTCGTATTTGTAACTTTCTTCATCGTATGACGACATATTCATTTTATAATGATTGTAATTGATTGTTGAGTTGGCAAAAAGTCTTGACGAGAAAACATGATTCCAACGCAGTGAGGGAATAAAATTGCTCCAATTGAGTTTTGTGCCGTAGTTTTCGTTGAGCGGTATTCGGACATATTTTTCCCTGCCGTCTTTTTCTCTACCGTAGGGCACATTGATATCGTATTCATCGTCTTTGTAATCATCTTTGTATTTGTCGAGACCGCTGTAAAGAGCGAAAAACAGACGGTCTTTGTCGGAAAACTTGTGGTTGAGTTTCAGGTTAAGGTCGTAAAACCAATAACCGAATTTAGAATCCTTGCTCATAAAAGGTTTTGTAACGGCAGAAAAGTACGTCGTTCTTGCCGAAACGGAAAACGAAGTTTTGTCTTTGACGATGGGTCCTTCAAGATTGATTCTTGAAGTTAATAGTCCGATTGCAAAACTTCCGTGAAACTTTTGCATATCACCGTCCTTAGTCCTAACGTCAACAACCGACGATGTTCTGCCGTTGTAACGTGCCGGAAACGCTGATTTATAAAACGTTACACGCTTTACGGCTTCGGGCGTAAAAACGGAGAAGAAGCCAAAAAGGTGATCAATTTTGTAAACGGGTGCGCCGTCAAGCAAGACGAGGTTTTCGTCGCCGCTGCCGCCTCTTACGTAAAACGCCGCCGAGCCGCCGATTCCCTGCTGAACGCCCGGTGTTAATTGAAGGGTTTTGATAACGTCCGTTTCGCCCAAAAGCGAAGGTGTATGCTTGATAATGTCAACGGGAATGTCCATCGACCCTGTGCCGGTAGCCTGAACGCCTGCATCTTCTTTTTTGGCTGTAACTTCTATTTCTTGGAGTTCGTTGTTTTCAGAAAGTTTTATGTTGATAACGGTGTCTTTGTTTAGAGTAAACTCCTTGGCCTGAGGCGTGTAGCCGACGTAAGAGAATTTCAGTGAGCAACTACCGGCGGACAGTGTAAGAGAGTAAAAACCAAAGACGTTGGTGATTGCGCCGTGTTTGGTATTTTTGTCGTAAATTGTTGCGCCGATAACAGTTTCTGAAGATTTTTCATCGGTTATGTAACCGCTGATTGTAAATTTCTGCTGCGCGGAAACAGAAAGCCCCGCGCAGAGAAACAAAACTAACAACTTAAATTTCATTATGTTTTTTTTATAGCATTATTTGTAATAATAATAGTCATCATCGTCGTCTTCGTCCGGGAAAACAGGTGTCGGCTTAAAACCGTCAAAAACCGTGATTGTCTTGGTTTTGCGGGCTGCAAAAATTATGTTTCCGCTGCCGCCTATAACGTTGCGGTACATTTTTATCGCGCCGGTCAATTCCTGAGAGTCAAAACTTCCGGACTCAAAGCCGTTCAAAGTTTTTAAGAAATAATATGTGTCCTCGTCAATAGTCTCTATTCCGACATACTGAATGTAAGTGTATTCGGGAAGGTATTCCAAATCATCCTCACTTCTGACATACTTAGTTTCTTCCGGGACGTTGTGGCATATATCGTAAACCCTCATGCTGCATTTTCCGCCCGCAAAACGAGAATTGTTGAAAACCCTGTAATAATTGTAAACGGACATGTCAATCATATCGTTTTCCGTCGTCATCTCTTCATCGCAAAGCGAAGGGGCTTCGTTGATGATGGTTCTTTCGTAGTCATGGTAAGAATGGTCGCCAACTATCTTCTTTTGTGTATAAATTACGGTGTCTCTGCTCGATGTATACTGATGACCGTCAATATAAACCGTGTCTGTTATTATCTGTCTCTCATATTCATATTTGATAGTATACGTAAATTTGTCAAGATAAAGCCTATAATAGTTTTTTCCGGCGGAAACGTCCGTGAACTTTATGTCAATTTGGTACATGTCTTCCTTGTCAAAATCAGCCCATTCAGAATTGTAATAGGTCTTTTGTCTTTCGAGAGTTACCTCTGCCTCAAAATCTTTTACATATTCCGGGACTTGCGCCTCGCGGTATGCTGTTTTGCCGCCATAATTAACCTCTATTTTTACGATGTCGCCGGGGAAAAACTTTTTTCTGAGAATATAACGTCCCGCAGAATCAGCCGAAGTTTTCTCCTCTGCCAATGCACCGTTTATAAACATTTTGACATCGGCGTTTGAAATTTCTCTCGGAGAGGCAGTGCCGGTTTCGGTTACCAAAACAACGTTGGAATCACAGTCGGCATACAAAAAACCGTTTACACAAAGCACTCCGACGGTACTTTCAAGGTTCAATTCGATGTCCTCTTTGCATGAAGACATAAACAATGTCAATACTGACAACAAAAAAATAATTTTCTTCATAGTTTGTTAAAATTTATAAGTCCATGTAACAGAAGGTATTAAAGGCAAAAACGTAATTTTTCTCAAAACTGTTTTCTCTCCTGTGCCGTCGTCAGCAACGGTTGAGAAACAGAAGTTCGGATTTTTTGCGTTGTAGGCGTTGTAAACCGAAATGTTGAAAATTCTTTCGCAGCGTTTTTTCTGCTTGTGAATGTTGATGCCGATGCAAAGCAGATGTGTTGCCGGAAGAGTGTAGTTGTTGCGGTTTTCAACGTATTCGGTTCTTGACGTGTTGCGGGGAATGTAATACGATGCGTCTCTATGATTTTGATAATCATACTTGTAATAAAATTCATACTTGTTTTCCGGCAGAATCACCGTCTCTCTTGAAGTGGAAACCGTTGCATGAGAACCGCTGTAATATGTCCAAGTTGCATCCAGGTCTATGCGGTCGCTGAATTTCTGATTGTAGACAATTCCGATGTTGTGCCGTCTGTCGTAGGTAAAGGGAAACGGGTCGCCGTTGTTAACGCCCGAATGTGCGTCAAAATCCCTGTCGGACTTGCTCAAAGTGTACGAAATCCAGCCCGTAGCCTTGCCTGAAACTTTTTTAACCAAAAGTTCCAAGCCTTTTGACTTGCCTTTGCCCATTGCGACCAAATCCTGCCAGTTTGACGAAAAGCCCATAAAACTCATGCCGTCTTTGTATTCAAGCACGTTGTCAAGTTCTTTGTAATAGCCTTCGAGCGAAAACTCCCACATCATAAAACCCGTGTAATAAAGACCGAGCGAATACTGCTCTGCGGTTTCGGGCTTGATGTTTTCTGTTATCGGCACCCAGAGGTCTGTCGGGAGCGAAATCGGCGTTGACGACAAAAGGTGAACGCACTGCGACATTCTCGTATAAGAGGCTTTAACGGCAAAACTTTTCAGCGGCGAATATTTAACAGAAAATCTCGGCTGAAAATTGGAGTAAGTCTTGTTTCCGACGGCAAAAAGCGTGTACGCAAAACCGGGATTGAGGTGGAGCGAGTTTGCAATTTTCCAGTCGTCCTCTGCGTAGAGCGAAAGTTCGTTTGCGTAAATGTTTTTTGCTCCGGGTCTTCTGATTAAAGTGTCGCTTTTGTCCTGATTGTACGAGGTTTTGTATCTCGTGTGCGCCGTCTCCGGGTCAAAATTGTGGTTTATGTAGTTGAAACCGAATTTGATGTCGTGCTTTTCGTTAGGCATAAAATCGAAGTCGTCAGAGAGTCCGAGGTCGATAATCGAAGAGTTGTATTCCGACTCGTAATATTCTGAACTTGTGTATTTTACAGACTTGGTTTCGCCGGTCTCGAAATTATAATCGTAACTGCTGCCCTTTCTGGTACATTCATATACGTTTCCGACTGCCATTTTGTATTTGTTGAACGAAAACGTGGTATTGGAGAAAAGTCTCGGTGAAAATACGTGATTCCAACGGACGGTGCTGATAAGATTTCCCCAGCGCAGAAAATATTTGTCGTTGTCGGTGGATTTATCTTCTGTATCCTTCCATTCGTATTTGTCGCGAATCCAAAACTTGTCAACGCCGCGGTAAAAACTTACGTAAAGACGGTCTTTGTCAGAAAATTTGTGGTTGACTTTGGCGTTGAAATCGTAAAACCAGTAGCCGCCGTTGATTTTTTCGCCGTCAATTTTCATAATTGACATTATCGGCACGGTCAAGAGCGAGAGATAAGTGGTTCGTCCCGAAACCGAAAACGAGGTTTTGTCTTTTTTAATCGGACCTTCCACTGTAAAACGCGATGAGAGCAGTCCGATTGAAAAACTTTTTTGAAATTTCTGCATGTCGCCGTCTTTTGTTCTGACATCAATCACCGATGATACTCTTCCGTTGTAACGCGCCGGAAACGATGATTTATAGAACGTTACTTTTTTGACGGCCTCAGGCGTAAAAACGGAGAAAAATCCGAAACAGTGGTCGATTTTGTAAACCGGCGCACCGTCAAGAAGGATGAGGTTTTCGTCGCCGCCTCCGCCGCGGACGTAGATAGCGGAACTTCCCGCCGTGCCCTGCTGAACGCCCGGCATTAGTTGAATGGTTTTCATTACGTCGGTCTCGCCGAGAATTGCCGGTGTGTGTTCAATGATTTTGACCGGCACGTCAAGACTGCCCATTTTTGTTGAGGTGATTCCGGCATCGTCTTTTTGAGCCGTAACCACGATTTCTTCAAGAGCCGCCTCCTCAGACAGACGGATGTTGACAAGCGTGTCCTTTGAGAGAAAAAAATCCAAAGTCTGAGGCGTGTAGCCGACGTAAGAAAATTTCAGACTGCAAGCCCCTTCCGGCAGAGTCAAAGAATAAAAACCAAAAACGTTGGTGATTGCTCCGTGCTTGGAGTTTTGATCGAAAACCGTCGCGCCGATAAGTGTTTCAGAGGATTTTTCATCGGTTATGTAACCGCTGACGGTAAGTTTTTTTTGAGCAAATGTATTAAGGCTCAAAAAGATAAGTGAAAATAATAAACTGTACTTCATGTTTTATCGGTTAATTTAACAAAAATTAAAAAATCGGCTGCAAAATTATCAAAAAAAGAGTTCGCATTACGTAAAAAAATAGTTAAATTTGCAATACAAATTTTATTGTAAAAAATGAAACTTCTTCACACCGCCGATTGGCATCTTGGCAAAGACCTTTACGGTTATGACCGTAAAAGGGAATTTGAATATTTTTTTGAAGAATTAAAACGGATATTAAAGGAAAACGAAATTGACATTTTATTAATTTCGGGTGATGTTTTTGACACCGCCTCGCCGGGCAATGCTACTGCAAAATCATATTACGGACTTATCAACTCATTGCATTTTGAGTTTCCTAATTTGGACATTGTGATAACGGGCGGCAATCACGATTCGCCGTCATACCTAAATGCTCCGGGCGAAATTCTTAGAATGTTCAAGACGCGGATTACAGGCTGCGTTTTGCGCCAAGAAAACGGTGAAATTGACTTTGATTCATTAGTTTACGAAATTCCTGATAAAGCCGTTATATGTGCAGTGCCGTTTTTAAGACGCGGTGATATGTTTCAATCAAAAGACAAGGTTTTAACGGTCGGCGATTTTTATAACGAGGTGGTAACAAGGGCGTTAGCAATTCGCGGTAAAAAACAAATTCCGATAATTGCAACTGGACACCTAACGACCTCAAATGCAAAATATTCCACGACATTAGCCGGAGAGCAAGTCGGCGGACAAGACAGCGTAGCCTTAGAAAATTTTCCGCCTGAGGTTACCTATTATGCGTTAGGTCATATTCACCGTCCGCAACCTGTTGACGACAAGCGATTTATAAGATATTCGGGTTCGCCGTTGGCGTTTTCTTTCGCGGAAAAAGATTATAATCATTCGCTGACTATTGTGGAGTTTTCGGGCAAGGAAATCAGCGAAATACGGTTGGAAAAAATTCCCGCCCTTATTCCCCTAAAAACCGTCCCCGATTGCCCTAAAACTTTGGAAGAAGTAAAAACGGTGCTTTCAAAATTGCCCGACGATGAGGATATGTATTTGGAGGTCAACTTGTTGCAAGAGTTTATAAACCCTGACAACAAAGCCGCAGTAATAGAAACTTTGAAAAATAAAAAAGCAAAATTCTGTACTTTTAAGCGGAATATTTTTAATGACGGCAATTCTGCAAAAACGCTTCAACCGCTTAGCGCAGAAGAGTTTAGAAATACCGACCCATTGAAAATCATAAAAGAAATCTACAAAATTAAACAAAAGTGCGAACTCGGCGAAGAGTTTTCCGCAATGCTGAAAAAAATAATCGAAGAGATATGAAATTAAGAAAAATCATCATAAAAAACCTCGCGACTTTTGAAGATGCCGAAATTGATTTTACGACAGAGCCGCTGAAAAATTCACCGCTGTTTCTTATTTGTGGCGATACCGGCGCGGGCAAAAGTACGATAACCGATGCTGTAAGTCTTTCGCTTTATGGTAAAACGCCAAGATTTGAAAACGTTGAAAAAGAGGATATTACGGTTGAAAATTCCACAATCGCCAAAACTTCCGACTCGCGGCACGTTATGCGGCACGGCACGGCTGAGGCTCTGGCGGCAACAATTTTTGAGGCTTATAACGGCAACGTTTACAAAGCCGAATGGTATGTGCAGAGAGCCCGCAAAAAAACTATTGGCACACTTCACAACGCCAAAAATACGCTTTACATTTTCAAAAATTCTCAGTTTGAGCCTTTGACGGAAAAGCAAAAAGAGTTTGACGTAGAAATTGAAAAACTCACGGGACTAAATTTCGACCGTTTTATCCGTTGCGTGATGTTGGCGCAAAACCAGTTTTCAAAATTTCTGTATGCAGACCGCGACAAAAAGTCAGAAATCTTGCAAATGCTGACAAATACAGATATTTACGAAAAAATATCGGTTAGAATTTTTGAAAAATACAAAGAGGCAAAGTCCTTAGTTGAGCAGCAAGACAAACTTTTAGAAAACATAAAACTTCTCTCCGAGGACGAAAAAAACGAAATCGAAAAACAAAAAGCAGAATTTCAAAAAAACTTGGAGCAAGTAAATGCTGAAACTTCAAAAATTCAAACGCAAACTCTTTGGAAAAAAACGTTTGACGAACTGAATTTGTTTTTGCTGCAAAAATCAGAGGAAAAGCAACTTGCAGAAAAAGCAAAAGAAAATTTTTCCGACAAGCAAACAACAATCAGACAGTTGGAGGTTTGTAACGAAAAATTTAGAGGTTTGGAAGATAACCTTAGCGGTATAAAAAACGATATTACAAATACAGAATCAGAGTTAAAAACTTTGGAAAATTCATATATTCA
>JAEEGL011021691.1_pt1 | contig 18549 bp, 4 predicted proteins | sample 9134231 | NCBI WGS metagenome assembly JAEEGL01 (sample SAMN16246548, study PRJNA631951) | gut metagenome | biome: gut microbiome; feature: rumen; material: fiber-attached | host: Bos | place: Iran: Karaj | collected 2018-10 | reverse complement strand
CGACGAACTGGGAAGACGTGAACGATCAAGGTCGTCCGTCGGTCTGTCTCGACGCGGACGGCGACGTCTTCCTCGCCTTCCAAGGTTTTGGTCCCGACATTCACATGGAGGCGTCCGTCTTTAATGACGCGGCTGTTCTTGCGTTTATGCCTCCGACCAATATCCAAATTGAATGGAGCGCTTTCGAGGACAACAACCTTGTTTACGAGAACAAGCAGTTCTATCGCGGTCAGAAGTATTCTTACGAAAGCAAAAACGAAGACCTCATTAAGTATGTCAAGCTAGCGCTCGGTTGGGGCTACGACGAAGACGGACAGCTTATTAACGACGGCTCGCAGACGGCGGTGTACACGTTGCGCGAAGGCGACTGCATCGACGTCGACTCCTACGTCAAATTCTTCATGGCCGTCGCGCAAAAAGAGAAGGCGACGGACGAGCAGCTCATGCGTCTAACGGCCGTTCTCGAAACGCTTCTCTCCCCGCTTCGCAATAACGGCAACGATATTAGCTTCATCAACTACGCGCAAACGGCGTACGCGTCGGCGGCGTCGAGTTCGAGTTCTAATAACAACAATTCGTCGGGCGACAACAATAATAACAACAACCAAGCGACCCCGACGACGACGACGATTTCTCCGCTCGTCTCCTACGGCGCTGTGAGCGGCTATCGCAACGGTTCGAACGCTTGCTTCTACATTTCGCTGCCGGCGTACTACGTGTCTGCCGCGACAATGTCGCTCCAAATCGGTCGTCTTACCGACCGCAGCAGCGTCGAGGTTCCGGCGACGGCGGAGACGATCGACCTCGATCTTGGCTCGTATTACACGAACGGCATTCCCAGTTTGACGGCGATGGCGGACGGGGTTCAAGAGGCTCTTAACGGGTTGGCGATGTGCGGCGATTACGACAATTGCTTTGTCGTGCGCTACGTGAGCGCGGACGAATATGAGTTCTATCGCGGCACGTACGGCGAGATCGACGTTGACGTCGAGCCGTTCCAATATTCGTACAGCTACACGGAAGACAACGTAACGTACACCGGAATGCGCACGGTCGAGGACTTTGTAATTCTTCAGGTAACGGCGCAAAACGCGTTGCACGACACGCCTCTCTATATTTCTCGCGGCAACACGACGCTTAATCTTTCGGATCAATCGATAGAAAACGCGAATTACAGCTACTATACCGGCTTTGCGGTCGAGCGCGTCGGTTCGACGGGCACGTTCCAGACGCATCCTCACGTTTCGGAGACGTCGAACGGCGACGTTGCGGTCGTGTGGGGCATGCAGACTCAGTCGAACGCCACGAAGCGCTCCGACGTATTTCCTTCGATCGGCAATACGCTTGACACGCAATTCTCGCACATTTACATGCGCTCGTTTGCCGAGTCGACGGACACAGCGGGTCCGATCGTAACGAACTTCTCATTGCCTAACGGCGAGAAGGTCGACAGCGGTCAAACGGTAACGTCGGCGATCAAGGACTTCGTCGTCGCGTTCAATGAAAACATGATTACGATGGACGGCACGTCGTACAACAATCAGCACGCGGTCGACAATCCTTCGAATTGGCACATCCTGAAAGACGGCGTTATTATTCCGGGCGCGATCGAAAGCATTATGTTCGGTATGAACGAGTCCGAAGGTCTTGCGCGCGACACGGTCGACGAAAACGGCAATCCCGTCGGTTCCATTAATGGCGGCGCGCTCGCCTACGGCACGAATCGTTGGGAAGCGGTCGTTCGCCTTGCGGACGGGTTTGAGTTGAACGACGGCAATTACACGGTCGTCTGCACCGCTATGACGCAGGATACGGCGCGCAACGGTCTCTACGCACAAGGGTACGCGTCGGACGGCAGCGCCGCCGGTTACTCCGGCCACGATTGGGAATGCAGCTTCAACGTAATTCCGCTCAACGAAGCTCTTGCGTTCGAATATGATTCTCAGTTCCCGTACAATAATTCTTACATTCCGGTCGAGAAGGTTCACGGCGAGGAGACGATCGGCGACGCGTCGAGCGATCCGATTCTTCAAGCGGAGCAGTCCGGCGAGACGATTCGCCAGGTAACGCGCTCGACGATTCTCGAAGACTCGAGCGACTACGGACCTAATACCGCGACGTCGGTAGCGTCCGATTCGAACGGCAATTCGGTCGTCGTCTGGGTCGAAACGACCGGCGATCTCGACGAGAATGGCAACGGCGTTCAAACGAAAACTGTTTACGCCCGCACCTATCGCGCGTTGTACGTTACGAACGCGGAAGGCAATCGCGAGCAGATTGTCGACATGGAACATAGCGCGGGCGAACCGATCGTCGTTCAGGAATCGGAAAATACGTATGAGAACGGCGTTTTGGTCGCAGGTCAAGATCCGCGTCAGGCTTCCGTCGCGATGGACGACAACGGCAACTTCGCGGTCGTCTGGGATATGATCGTTAGCGGCGAGAAGAACGGCGATCGCGACGTCTTTATCAAGAAGTACGCGTTCAACGGCGGTCAAATGGCGGTGAACGGCAATAGTACTTCTCCGACTCGCGTGAACGTTGAAACGGACAACGATCAGCAGTACGCCTCCGTCGCGATGGACTCCGACGGCGATATCGTCGTCGTGTGGGAAAGCTATGACCAAGACGGCAGCGGCTGGGGAATCTTTGGACGCCGATTTGTTGCGAACGGCTTCTCGTACGGTTACTCGAACACCGTGCAACGCATTCTGTTCGCCGACTCGATCAACGTTCAAGGCGACCAGTTAAAGCTTTCGCTCGATCTGGAGCTTCTTAAGGACGGAACGAGCGTCTTCAAGACGGTTAAGACGACGGTCGACCTCTCGGTCGAAATGCAGACGAACGCCAAGAATATCAAGGCGAAATTGGTTGAAGCGATCCAGAAGGTCGATCCCGCGTTTACGGAATACGATCTTGCGGTTGGCGTAAGTAGCGCGGGCGAAATTTCGATCGAGTTTAAAGGCGCCTACACGGCTCGCTACATCAACCTCATTGAGGCGACGACGAACCGCAAAGATTTGCGCGTGAACGTCGAGATGATTCAGACGGGCGTTGAAGGCGTCGAATTCTCCGTCAATCAGACGACGGAGAACAATCAACGCTTCGCATCGATCGGCATGCAACCCGACGGCGCGTTCGTGGTTTCATGGACGTCGTGGGGCCAAGACTCCGATTCGAACGTCGAGTCGAATATCTACGCGCGTCAGTTCGTTTCAAATCACCTTATTTCCTCTTCTGTCATTACGGTCGACGAAATGCCGCTCGCCGCGCAGAAGTATGGTCAAACGCAGGTTATTTCGAACGACAATATCGACGACCACCAGCTTTATGCTGGCGACGGGTACGAGTCCGTCTGCGCCGTGACGTACGGCAACACATTGGAGGGCGATTGGGAAAGCCTTGGCACAGGGTCGTTGCTGAAGTCGCGTCGCCACGTTTTAACGGCCGCGCACGTCGTGTGCGACGAAAATGGCGCCGTTCTGGATATCGAAGACACGCCGATGTTCGTTAATTTCGAAACGGAACATGGAATGATTACGCTCCAGGTCGAGTCGATAGCCGTTCATCCCACTTATACGGGCAACGCATTCGGCAATGAAGTCGACCTTGCCGTTCTCACGCTCGCGCATCAGGCTCCAGCGGAATTGGAAGGTTACGATCTCTACACCGGGACGGACGAACTTGGACAAACGATTACGTTTGTTGGCTACGGCGTCTACGGCGACCCTTCATATGATTTGGAGGATCCTGACAATTTGCCCGCCGGCGTAAAGCATATTGGTCACAACATCTTTGAACTTACCGGCGCAGAAAGCGACCTGGTCGGCAATCCGAATACGTTGCTATTCGACTTCGACGACGGCACGTACGCCAACGACTACTTTGGCAATACTTACGGAATTCGCAATCTCGGGTTAGGCGACGCGGAAGCCGGCACGGGATCCGGCGACTCTGGCGGTCCTGCTCTTATTAACGGCAAGATCGCCGGCACGCTGACGGGCAAAATTACGTCGAATATGGCCAATATTGACGAAGGACCTGTCACACCAGGATTTGGCGCCATTGTTGAGGTTCGTATTTCCTCGTACGTGGACTGGATCAATTCGATCGTTATGAGCGGTCTGAGCGACGAGTTCCTGGTGAACACCGACTACCAAATTACGGTAACGGAGAACGACGACAACAATAACAACAACAATAATAATAACAATAACAACAACGACGATAACAACGTTGTGGTCGACACGTCGACGTGGCAACGCGGGAATCAGATTTGGTCGAACGTAGCGATGGGCTCGGACGGCAATTTCGTGATTACGTGGACGGGCTACAACCAAGACGGAAACGGCGACGCTCAGACGGGCGCGTCCAATAACGGTTTGGGCGGCGTCTTTATGCGCGGTTTCTATACGGAAGAAACGTACGGTTATGCGATCGGTTCGAAGGTCTTCCAGGTGAACGATTATACGGCGAACGACCAGATTCACTCGCAAGTTGCGATGACGCCGAACGGAAAGATCACCGTCGTATACGAAAGTTTTCAAGATCCGTCGAACGACGAGAATTCCGACGTTGCCGACAACTTTGGAATCTACGCGCGTCGTTATGAATTCACGACGGAAAAAGAGACGCGCTACTCGATTGGCACGGACAACACCGCAACCGCCGTCATTGTCACGAGTCGCGATATCGTCGAGAACGGCGAATCGTTCCAAGTTTCGCGCTTTGGATTCTTTGAAGAGGAATACGCCGAGCTCGGCATGGAAGTTGCCGACTACGATCAGCTGGGCGGCTCCGTCGCGGTCGACGCGAACGGCGACATGGTCTTCGTCTGGAGCGACCTCTCGAATCCGTACGACAACGTGGAATCCGTCGTATGCATGCGGTGGCTTACTCTCCCGAACGACACGACGCCTCCGTACGTAACGCGCGCCAACGCAACTTACACGACGACCGAAGACGAACGTTACCTCATTTCGCTCATTAACAACGTCGTAACGTTCCCCTCGGGACACGGTCCTGAATCGCTCGTTTACACGTTTAGCGAGTATATGTACACCGGCCAAATGAACCTCGCCGTTAAGAACGATAGTTTTAACTATGACGACGTCTTTGGCTATCGCGGCAATAAGAATCTCGAGAATAAGACGGTTAAGAGCGTAATCGACTATAACGACTGGACGCTTACCCTCAATGGAAAGAACGTAACGTCGAGCCTCGTTTACGATATCGTTTACGGATACAACGCTTCGACCGAAACCGTGCTCAAGGATTACCTTGCCTCCATTGGCGCTAATCCCGACGATTACGTCGTGTCCTTTGTTCCTGACGAATACGCCACAAACAACTACGAATTGGCGATCCTGTTCAAGCAACCGCTGCCCGACGGGACCTATATCCTAACTCTCTCCGATAAAGTCGCCGACGCGTCCGGTAAGAATACTCTTGACGGCGATTACGACGGCGAGTCGGACGGCTCCTTCTCCATTCGCTGGATTATCGGCGCCGGCAATACGCCGGAAGAAGGAATTGTTCCCGATAAGGATTCGGAAGCCTTTACCGGAATCTACGGCGGCGAAGGCGAACCGGTTTGCGTCTCTAACGACGACGGGTTCGTTATCGTTACCGAGCGTCAGGTTCTCTACGAACTCGGAACCGGCACGAACAACGGCAATAACAACAATAATAATAATAACAATAACAACAACAATAATAATAACAATAACACCACCACCGGAACCGGCGACGTCTTCGGATACTACGAGACGATTATTATCGACGGCACGGAATACCGGATCGAATCCGATATCGTTATGCGTCGATTCAACGCCGACGGTAGTCCTAGGGGCGTCGAAACTCGCGTTAACACCTACGCCGAAGGTAACCAGATCGATCCTGACGTCGCGATCACCGAGGGCGGCAGCATCGTCGTAACTTGGATCGGCGAGAGCGAGGACGCGCTCAACGGCGTTTGCGCGCGCTTCTATCCCGGCGGTCAGGCGCAATCGAAGCAGATTCAGGTTGCTGGCACCAAGGGCATGCGTTGTTGGGACTGCGACGTCTCGATTAACGAAGCGACGGGTCTCGTGCTCATAACGTGGGTGCAAGGTTCGAAAGAAAACGGCGTCGAAGCAGACGAAATGTACGGTCGGTTCTATGATCTTAACGGTCAGGCGAAGAGCACGGCGTTCAAGATTCTGTCGCAAATCGACGGCAAGTCGATCCAGCACTTCGACGTCGCTCCTATGACGGTAAACGGCGAAATTCGCTACTATTGCACGTGGGAGATGTACGACGAACCGACGCGATCGTACAATATTTACCAGAAGGTTATTACGGCGAGCGCGTCCGGCAGCAAGTATTTCGCAACGGGAAGCGACATTAAGCGAGTGAACGACACGACGGCGTACGGTCAGTACTCGCCGCAGATCGCTACGAACGACGATACGAACGAGTATTATATCGTTTGGGTTTCCGACCATATCCAGGGGAACGGCGGCGATATCTACGTTAAGAAGTTCGACGCGAACGGAATTCCGTTGCCGTTCATGGGCACGACGGGCGAATCGCGCGTCAACGTCTGGACGCGACACGTACAAGGCGCGCCGACCGTCGCGTGCAATAACGACGGCGTCGTTTTCGCGTGGGAATCCTACGACGCGGAAGAGTACAACTACAACAACAGTACCGATATCAAACAGAATCAGCACGACTACGGCGTCTCCTGCCGCGTCTTTAACGCAGCGGGATACCCGGTCTATATCATGGGCGATATCCTCCGCGAAGAGAACGGCGTTGAAGTTCTGCAAACCTTCAATTATGGCGAACAGCTTCCGCTCAACGAAGGCGAGTTCATTATTAACTCGACGACGTCTGGAAATCAGTTCCATCCGAGCGCAGCCGTCTTTGATTGGGTCAACGGCGTTCCGAAGTTCGTCGTCTCATGGGCCGGCCCGAATTTGAACGCCGCCGAAGAGATCGAAGACGAAACGGACGACAATAATAACAATAATAACAACAATAACAACGGCAATAACAACAACAATAATACTAACAACAATCAGACCGACACGGCGTATATCGGACCGTACAGCGTCTTCTACAAGTTGGTTTCTGCCTCTGCCGGTACTACGGTCGATTCGACGGTTACGGCGACGACGATGCGCTATTCGAACACCGAAGGCGTTCAGAAGAACGGCTTCTACCTGCCGTTCGGCGGCGCGGTCGAGCAGCCGCTAGTCGCGGGCGTTAGCGCGAACGCGGATACGTCGGTTATGTCCGTAACGGGAACCGCCGGCGACGACGTCGTCTTGGTTAAGACGAACGCGAAGGGCATGCTCGTTTCCTTGACGGTGAACGGCGAACAGATAGCGATTCCTTCCGGCGTCTCGACGGTCTACTTCGACGGCGGTCTCGGCGCCGACTCGATCGAGTTCGTGGGCGGCGGCGCGGACGCGCTGTACGTCGACGCGGTCGCGAAGAAAGCGACGATCTCCGGCTCGCAGTTCTTTTACGCGACGAATATCGAATCGTTTGCGTCGACCGGCGCGGCGGCGGAGCTGTCGATCGCGGCTAATTCCGCGAACGCGGTCGTTGAGTTTGCGCCGAAGAGCGCGACGGTAACGGCTCCCGGCTTCAACTTCTCGGCGTCGAACGTGTCGAACGCGGTTGCGACGGGCGGCGGGCTTGCGACGGTCGTTCTTACCGGTTCCGCCGGGGACGAGTCGTTTGTCGCGACGAATTCCGTCGCGACGTTCGTCGGCGCCGGATTCGACTTTACGGCGAATTCGTTCGGAGTCGTTCGCGCGTCCTCCGGCGGCGGCGCGGACTCCGCGACGCTGACGGATCTCCAGACGTTGGCGGCGACCGATTCCGCAGCGGTCGGATCGACGTCGAAGACGACGGTCTCGGCGTTCGGCTTTGCGTCGCTCGACGCGGTCGGAACGGGCTCCTCTGCGGCTTCGATCTTCGGGACGCGCGGCGCGGATTCCGTCGTAACGGACGCGACGCAGTCTGCGATCCAGTTCGCGACCGGCTCGATTCTCACGACGTCCGGCTTTGCGACGACGAACTTCGACGGCCTTGGCGGCGCGGATACGGCGGTCGCGACGGCGGGCGCGCGCGCCAACGTCTTTGAAGGTTGGGAGTCGAAGGCGACGCTCTCGAACGGCTCCTTTACGCGCAACTTCGCGAACTTCTCTAAGGTCTCCGTCTACGGTAACGATTCCGACGAGGTTTACTCGACCTTGACGGCGAAATTGCACGATACGGCGCGCGCCGACGCGTTCGCCGCGTTCGGCGATACCGCGACGCTCGACGTCGAAGGCGCGAATCTCTACAGCGTGATCGCCGCCAATCAGGTCGAAATCAAACGCGATTATCGCGGCGCGGACGACACGCTTGACGTCGAAACGTCCCTCGATTTCGCGCTCCTCGCCGACTGGGACTTTTAATACGAACGATTGATTCCAACTTGCCGATAGCCGACGCTAATTGACGTCGCTCTCGTCGGCTCCTCAAAATTGTCGCCCGGCGTTTCCTTTCGTTAGGAATCGCCGGGCTTTCTTTCGTCTTCTTTTCCGCGACTTTTGCACGCTTTTATGCTACCGGCTCTCATATCGCCCTTGACCTTGTCTGTTAAAAGCGATACAATAACCTTAATTTCCCCCGTTTATCGAATGGGGACGAACGCCTTCGCGCGCGATTGGCTCGCGCGCTTGGCGATTGGAGTTTAAATTAGCGTATAACATAATTAGAAATACTAAAAATGGACATTCAAGATTCGTTAGACGGCGTCAGTAATTTTTTCGGCGGGATATCGAAATGGATCGAAAATAAGATAACGTCGATGTTCGGCTCTTCGAACGAGCGCGAACTTAAGAAGATTATGCCGCGCGTCGAGGCGATTAACGCGCTCGAGTCGCATTATCAGCAGATGACCGACGAAGAGCTTCGCAATCAGACGGCGCTCTTTCGCAAACGTCTTGCCGCGGGCGAAACGCTCGACGACCTGCTCGTTGAAGCGTTCGCCGTATGCCGCGAGGCGAGTCGACGAACTATTGGACTTCGTCACTACGACGTGCAGTTGATCGGCGGCATGGCGCTCCACGAAGGCAAGATCGCCGAAATGATGACGGGCGAAGGTAAGACGCTCGTCGCGACCCTGCCGGCGTATTTGAACGCGCTCGAGGGAAAGGGCGTGCACGTCGTTACGGTGAACGACTACCTGGCGCGCCGCGATATGGAATGGATGGGACCGATCTACATGGCGCTGGGCATGACGGTCGGCTCGATTCAGAGCAATATGTCGACTGCCGACCGCCAGTACGCGTACTCCTGCGATATTACGTACGGCACGAACAACGAATACGGCTTCGACTATCTGCGCGACAATATGCGCTATGCGCGACGCGGCGACGAGAATTTTCCGCCCGACGTCCAGCAGTCGCAAGGGCGTCTGCACTACGCGATTATCGACGAAGTCGACAATATTTTAATAGACGAGGCGCGTACGCCGCTGATTATCGCGGGTTCCGCTCAGGACGACGTAACGAAATATCGCGCGGCGGACGCGATCGCGTCGCAGTTGGTTAAGGACGTCGATTTCAACGTCGATGAAAAAGATCACACGACGAATCTGACGGACGAGGGCGTTCGTCGCGCGGAGAAGCTCGCGGGCGTCGAGAGTTTCTATACGGTCGGGAATATGCACTGGCCGCACCTGATCGACAACGCGCTCAAGGCTCGGTATTTGTATAAGAAGGACGTGAACTACGTCATTAAGGACGGCGAGATCGTCATCGTGGACGACTTTACCGGGCGTCTCATGGAAGGACGCACCTGGAGCGACGGGCTGCACCAGGCGGTCGAGGCGAAGGAGCGCGTGCAGGTTAAGCAGGAAAACCGCACCCTAGCGACGATTACCCTCCAGAATTTCTTTAAGCTCTACGATAAGATCGGCGGCATGACGGGCACCGCCATGACCGAAGCGAGCGAATTCTGGAAGATCTATAAGCTAGACGTGCTCGCTATTCCTCCGAACCGGCCCGTCCAACGCATTACGCGTCCCGACTTGATCTACCGTACGGAAAAAGAGAAATACAACGCGGTCGTCGACGAAATCGAACGCATTCACAAATGGGATCGTCTCGTTTTCGACAACGGCGAAGAAGCGAGCGGCGTCATTGAGAAGGAAGAGGACGACGTCGTTCAATTCACGCCTAAAGGCGAGCGTCAGACGCTCAAAGTGCCGCGCGCTAAGATTGCCGAGATTCACAAGAAAGGGCGTCCGATCCTCGTCGGAACCGTTTCGATCCAGAAGAGCGAACTGATCTCCTCAATGCTTTCGCGCCGCGGCATAAAGCACCAGGTCTTGAACGCGAAGCCGGAGAACGTCGGGCGCGAATCGGAAATCGTCGCGCAGGCGGGTCGACTCAACGCCGTTACGATCGCTACGAACATGGCGGGGCGCGGCACCGACATTATCTTGGGCGGCAACCCGGAAACCCTCGCGTGGTCGATCTTCCAAACGAAGTACCCGACGCGTCTCGACGTGCCGCAAGACGAATGGCGCGCGTGCGTGGAAGATATCGAACGTCGCGAACATATGAAGGCGGAAGGCGAGCTTGTTCGCTCTCTCGGCGGACTCCATATCATCGGCACCGAACGTCACGAGGCGCGTCGTATCGACCTCCAGCTCATCGGACGTTGCGGTCGTCAAGGCGACCCCGGCGAGGCGAGGTTCTATCTTTCCCTCGAAGACGATCTCGTTCGCATTTTCGCCGGCGACTGGGTTAAGAACCTCCTCACGCGACTCGGCATGGAAGACGGGCAGGCGATCGAAAGCCCAATGGTAACGCGTCGTATTGAGGGCGCGCAGAAGAAACGCGAAGAATTCAACTTTGACATTCGTAAAAACCTACTCGAATACGACGAAGTTATGGATATGCAACGCAAACGCGTGTACTCCTATCGTCAGCGTATTCTCGACGGCGGCAATACGAAAGATTTCATTCTCCAAATGATCGACGCGCAACTTGATCGTCATCTTTCGGAGATCCTCTCGCCTGATTTCGGCGCGGAATCGTACGCGGCGTATGTGTCGCACCATCTCAACGTCGACTTCCAGGCGAAACAGTTCCGCGGCATGAACGCCGCAGAAGCGGCGGAGTACGCGATCGATTACGCGCGTCGCATGGCGGAGACCTTTGCGCTCGACGCCGTGGAAGAGAATCTCGTCGAAGACGCGCCGGAAGAGGAATGGAATTGGCAGGCGCTCGCGAAAGCGGCGAACGCGCGGTGGCGCGCGAATCTGCGCGACGTCGATCTCAAAAAGCTCGGACGCGATTCCGTCGCCGAGTTCCTCATTGAGAAGGCGAACAAATTCTGCGACAGCGTCGATCTCTCGTCGGGCGCGCCGCTCCTCGAACCTGATTACGGCAAAAAGACCGCCGTTCGCTGGTTGCGCGATAAGTTCGGCGACGTTATTAGCGAATCGGACGCCATTAATCTTGAAGAGTCGGAATTCCGCGCGCTCGCGCGCGCTAAGACGCTCGCCGGATACGCGGAACGCGAAGCGCGTTTCCCCGTCCTCGTCGGTCTAACGCACTTTACCATTCGCGACGCGAACGGCAAGAGGTACGATCGCGAAGGCGTCGTCGATTGGGCGCGTCGTCGCTTTGAAGTCGAACTCGATCTCGAGGAGCTCAAAAATAAGCAGCGCCGCGAGATCGAAGAGACGCTCTTTGAAGTCAGCCGCAAGGCGGCGGTTCAGAGCGAGCCGTACTACGCGACGCTACGCGAGAAGCTCGACAAACTTTTCGCCGACGAAGGAATCGACGTCGATTTACTGCGCGCTAAACGCGAAGAGAAGATCGCGCGCAACGAGCGCATAACGTCGAGTTCCATTCAGAAGGTTCGACGCGATTCTCCCGCGCTTGCCGATCTCTGCCAGTGGCTCAACGCGGAACTTGGACAGAAGCTGACCGTTGAAGAACTCTCCGATTGGGACGTCTTGCTCCTCGAGAATCGCGTTGAGTCGATTATCGAGAATCGCTTTAATCCGGAAATGCGCAAGGTCGAACGATCGCTCATTCTCGGCATTCTCGACGCCGCGTGGAAAGATCACCTCCAGGTCATGGATCATCTCAAGTCGAGCGTGAGCTTCCGAGGATACGCGCAGGTCGATCCGAAGGTCGAGTACAAACGCGAAGGCATGCGCATTTTCGACGACATGTGGAACAGCGTCTTCGAACGCGTTACCGACTACGTCTATCGCGTCGAACAGCTCGACGAGAACTTCATTAGTTCCACGTGGTCCGACGCCGATCGTCCCGACTCCGCGCAACGTCCGCAACAGAGCCAGCAGGCGGTCTCGCGCGAAGTTCAGGAGACGATGCGCCAACAGGACGACGCGATCGAGGCGAGCAAGGAAAAGAAAGTCGAAACGATTCGCAATAAGGGACCGAAGATCGGACGCAACGATCCGTGTCCTTGCGGAAGCGGTAAGAAATATAAGAATTGCTGCGGTAAAAACAACTAGCCGCTCGCTTTTTCAAGTCTCTCACGCCAGGTTCGACGCGTTTGCTTCGAACCTGGCCTTTTTTGTCGACGATAAAAGCTCCTCCTCAGGTCGACCTCCGACTAAAAGGCTCTAAAAACGCCTTATTTTCGCCTGGAACGACGCGCTACGACCGGTTGCCTTTTTGACGCAATTGGGTACAATAGAGGAATGACGTCCAGCGCCCCTGAAACGCGCTGGAACGAACGTAGAATTGGACGACGCGCCGCGCGCGCCGGGTTAGCAATACCAGGAGCAGTCCCTTGGCAGACAACGACGATACTTTTGATAATTCCAACGACGAAAACGAAGACGAACTGAATAATTCGGCTAACGACGACGCCGACGACGATGAGTTCGAAGACGAAGACGACTCGACAGGTTCGGGGGCGAGCGATCGACCGCTACGCCCAAGAATCAACGCCAACGGGCAACTCGTTCTGCCCGACGGCTCGAAGCTTGTCCAGCTTCCGATTCAAGACGAACTCAAGGGCAGTTACCTAACGTACGCGATGAGCGTTATCGTGAGCCGCGCGATTCCAGACGTGCGCGACGGCCTCAAGCCGTCCCAGCGGCGTATTCTCGTCGCAATGAACGACTTGGGAATTGGACCGCACTCGCAACGCGTTAAGTGCGCTAAGATTTCCGGCGACGCAAGCGGCAACTACCACCCGCACGGCGAAGCGATCATCTACCCGACCCTCGTGCGCATGGCGCAAGATTGGAACCTGCGGCACGTGCTCGTCGACAAGCAGGGGAACTTCGGCTCGATCGCCGGTCTCCCCGCGGCGGCGATGCGTTATACTGAAGCGCGCCTTTCCGGGTTCGCGATGGCTATGCTCGAGGATTTGAATCTCGACACGGTCGACTTCATTCCGACGTACGACGAAGCGCGTCTCGAACCGACCGTTCTGCCGTCGAAAGCGCCGAACCTGCTAGTGAACGGCGCGAACGGGATCGCCGTCGGTATGGCGACGAGCATTCCTCCGCACAACCTGGGCGAAATCTGCGACGCTTGCGTCGCGACGATCGACGATCCCGATATTACGATACCCGAACTGCTGCGTCTGTGTCCCGGTCCGGACTTTCCGACGGGCGGCGTGATTTGCGGAACGCGCGGTATTCGTCGCGGGTATATTACGGGGCGCAGCAATATAGTCGTTCGCGCGCGCACGAGAATCGAAGAGAACGGCAAACGCAGTCGTATTATTATTTCAGAGATTCCGTACCAGCAGGCGCGCGACCGCATCGAAGAGAAGATCGCGGAAATGATCAACGAGGGTCGAATTGTCGGCGTTTCGACGATTCGTAACGAATCGGACCTCAAGGAGCCGGTGCGTCTCGTTCTGGAGCTCAAGAAGGACGCGGATCCGCACGTCGTCTTGAACCAGCTGTATCAGTACACTCCGCTCCAGAGTTCCTTTGCGATTATCTTCCTTGCGCTAGTCGACGGCAAGCCGCGCGTTATGAACTTCAAGGAAATGATCGTCGAGTTCCTGCGCCATCGTCGCAACGTAATTCGTCGCCGCACGACCTTCCTGCTCAATAAAGCGATAAAGCGTCAGCATACGGTCGAAGGGCTCATCATAGCGCACGCGAATATCGACGAGGTGATTCGCGTGATTCGCACGTCGCGCGACCAGGCTGAAGCGAAGTTGCGCTTAATGCAGATCGAGTGTCCGTCCGCGCTGATCGAGCGCGCGCTCGGCGCCGGATTCGAGTCCTTCCAGCAGACGCGCGGCGTCAAAGAGAGCTATACGCTCACGCCGGTTCAGGCGGACGCGATTCTGCGCATGACGCTCGGGCAGTTGGTCAATCTCGAACAACAGAAGCTCGCGGACGAGTACAATAGTCTTCTCGACGAGATTGCGGAGTATCGACGTATTCTCTCGGACGAAGCGAATATCCTCGCGATCGTGCGCGACGACCTCCTCGACGTCAAAAAGAAGTTTGCCGATCCGCGTCGCACGCAGATCGACGAAGACGAATTCTTTGACGTCGCCGACGAGGACCTCATTGCGGAAGAGACGATGGTCGTGTCGATTACGACGAACGGCTACATTAAGCGCACGCCGCTCTACGAATACAAGGCGCAGCGCCGCGGCGGCAAAGGCGTCAAGGGCGCGAAGGTCGACGAAGAAGACCCCGTGCGCCATCTTTTCGTCGCGAGCACGCACAGCTATCTGATGTTCTTTACGAATCTCGGACGCGTCTACTGGCAGAAGGTTTACGGCATTCCTTCGTCGTCGCGCGACGGCAAGGGACGCAATATCGTCAACTTGTTGCAACTTGGCGAGAACGAAACGATCGCCAACTGCCTCGCGGTTCGTGATTTCGATCAAGAGAATTCGTACCTCATTATGGCGACGCGCAACGGAATCGTTAAAAAGACGGACCTCAAGGCGTATCGTCGACCGCTGAAAAAGGGTATAATTGCGATCAGACTCCGCGGCGGACTCGACCCTGCGGCGGAAGGAGACGAGAATCTTCCGGAAACGGCGGCGGAACTGGAAGCGCAGGAACAGGTCGCGGGCGATCGAGACGCGCTCGTCGCGGTCGACGTCTGTCGAGACGGGGACGAAATCTTCCTGGCGACGAAGTTCGGGCGCGTGATTCGGTTCCGGCAATCGGACGTTCGCGCCATGGGTCGCGCGGCGTCGGGCGTGCGCGGCATTCGCTTGAAGGACGGCGACGAAGTCGTCGGTATGACGATAGCGGATCCTGACGCGTACCTGCTCACGATCTGCGAAAACGGCTTTGGCAAGCGCACGCTCATCGGTCCTAATTCTCCGTTTGGCGCGGAAATCGAAGACGCGGTCGAGGCGGAGGACGAGCCTGTCGAAGATGGAACGGAAACGGACGGGGCGCCGTCTAAGGTGACGTACCGAGCGTTGCGTCGCGGCGGTCAGGGCGTTTTGGACGTAAAGACGACGAAACGCAACGGGTACGTCGTCGACGTTGTTCGCGTCGAAGACGGCGACGAAATTATGACGATCACAGCAGCCGGCAAGATTCAGCGCTTCTCGGTCGACGATATTCGCGTAACGGGACGCAATACCCAAGGGGTACGCCTCATGCGAGTCGACGACGGTGACGTCATCGTAGCGACGCACCGTATTCCGCGCGACGAAATCGAGAGCGAAGAGAAGGAGACGCTCGGCTCGACGACGACGGTCTTGCCGGACGACGTCGCGTTCGACGACGAAACGGAAGAATAACGCGAAGGTAGCGCGTCGCGTCGTAAAGTTGCGGCGCGCTCCGTCTTTAATCGTTTGGAATCATCAACGTAACATAAGGCGTTTCGATAATGAGTCTTTGGAAAATAGCTTGGAAAAGTATCGAGCATCGCGCGCTTGCGTCGACGCTGACGGCGTTTTCAATGGCGCTTGGAGTCGCGCTTGTCGTAACGGTTCTCGTCATTAACGGGGTCGTCGGCAAATCGTTCCAGCAGGGCGCGCAGGGCTACGACCTGATCGTGGGCGCGAAGGGCAGCAAGCTTCAGCTCGTTTTGAGTTCGGTTTTCTATAATCAAGATCCGGTCGGTCTCATTCCGTACGAATATTATGATCTCATGCGTTCGTCGCGCTATTCCGCCGAAGTTAAGACGGCGATTCCCATCGCGCGCGGCGACAACTATCAAGGTTCGCCGGTCGTCGCGACGACGCCGGAGTATTTCCAGTCGGTAACGAAGTCGGACGGCAAGCCGTACACGTTGCAGAAGGGCGAGTTCTTTAAGAACGTCGACTTCTACGGCGCGGTCGTCGGCTATAACGTCGCGAAGAAGAATAAACTGCAACTTGGCGACGAAATTCGATTCGGTCATACCAGTTCGCAACGCGACGACGATCTTCACGAGCCGTTCAAAGTCGTCGGTATTCTCGATCACACGGGAAGTCCGAACGACCGCGCGGTTTTTGTGAATCTCGAAGGGTTCTATAAACAGCACGAGCTTGAGACGACGTCGGAATCGATCGATTACTCTCTCCGCGAGGAAGAGGTCGCGAAGAAACGCGCCGAGTTAGGGCTCGCCGCGCCGGAAGTCGCCGAGGCGGATCACGAACATGAGCATGAAGAAGGCGACGATCACGATCACGAACACGAGCACGAACATGGCCGTCGTCTTACGGCGATCCTCCTGATTACGAAGGACGTAGAAGTCGCGGTTGCGGCGACGCGCGAGCAGGTCGACGCGATTACGACGACGCCGGGCGTCGAGGTCGCGGAGACCGATCTGGTTACGCCGGATCGCGTGCAGGTCGTCGACACGGCGGTAACGGCGTTGCCGGCGAAGATCGAAGGGGAATTGCTCGAAGCGCAGGCGGTCGCGCCGGTTCAAGAGATCGCCGCGTTCTTCGACGACGTCATCGGCAATATTCAGAGCGTCTTGATTATCTTTGCGATTCAAGTCGTAATCGTCGCCGGCGTCGGCATGATGGTCAGTATTTACAACTCGATGAACGAACGTCGTCAGGAAATTGCGATTATGCGCGCGCTCGGCGCTCGACGCACGACCGTTATGGCGATTATTCTTTTCGAGTCGATTCTCCTCTCGCTCGGAGGCGGATTGCTCGGCGCCGCGATTGGACACCTCGCGATCGGCGCGCTCGCGCCGCTTATTATGTCCTATTCGAACGTTATGGTGCGTCCGTGGGACTTCCAGCTCGTCGAGTTGATTCTGATTCCTGGCCTGATTCTGCTCGCGTCGGTCGTCGGATATCTGCCCGCCGTCGTCGCGTATCGCACGGACGTCGCGCAGTCGTTGCAGTCGTAACGCGTTCGCGTTGCAAGGCTCTTTTCGAGGAGACTACACACGATGAAAGAAGTTATTTTTGACGACGCGCTTAAAGGCGCGTACCACGATATCGACGTCGTGCAGCCGGTCGAGGAAACTATCGATTACAAGCAGGTCGCGACCCTTGGCGTCGGCGCGCTCGTCGCCGCCGTCTTTGGGATTCTAGGGTTCTTTTGGACCCCGCTCATTCTCGCGTCGCTACTTGGAATCGTGCTCGGCGTTCTCGCGCAACGCAAGATTATGCGCGCGCCCGAGGAGATGGCGGGCGGAACGCTAACGACCGTCGCGCTCATTTTGAGCGCGCTCCTATTCGTCTCGTCGACCGCGTGGCGCGTCTATTCGTACTACTGCTCGGCGCCTCCGGGCTACGAGATCGTTCCCTTCGACTCGATGGGGCTCACGAAAGACGGCGATATTCCTCAGGAGATTCTCGCGCTCGACGGACGCAAGGTCTATATCGAAGGGTTTATGTACCCGACGAAACAGCATGCGGGAATTGAAAATTTCACCCTCGTGCGCACGCTGGGACACTGCCAGTATTGCTCGCCTGGCACAAACCCCGCCGATATGATCTCGGTGCAGATGGAGCGCGGGCACGACGTGAAATATCGCGCGAATAAGATGGTCGCGGTCGGCGGGATTCTTGCGGTCAACCCGAACTGGCGCGGCGAGGCCGGCTCGATTCCCTATTCGATTAAGGCGAACGTGTTTCATTAAGGACGCGGAGTCGTTGGCGTCGCTTGGCAGAACGCTTGCGTTCCTACCGGAACGGCGTAGCCGCGTAGGCGAGACGCGACGTTTGGAAAGCGTCTCCAACGTCGACGCGAATTCAAAGGACGAACAATTTGAACAACGACGAACCTCTATCCAAATCGGACGCGTTCATAGAGTCTTCTTTTACCCTAACGGATCGCGAAAAGGCGTTTTTGACTCGTAATGCCAAAGCGAACGTCTTCACCGATCTTTTCGAGGACAAACGGTATCTATTGCTTTTGTACAAGGCGTTGCATCCGGAAGACGAGAACGTAGTGGAATCGGATCTAACGAACGTAACGTGTCGTAGCGTTTTGGCGAACACGTTGTACAACGATCTTGGTTTTTTTGTCCGCGATAAGTTGGTTATTTTGGTGGAGGCGCAATCGACGTGGAGCAGGGCGATCGTCTTTCGTCTTTTCCTCTATTTAGCGTCGACGTT
>JAEEGL016557883.1_pt1 | contig 18550 bp, 14 predicted proteins | sample 9134231 | NCBI WGS metagenome assembly JAEEGL01 (sample SAMN16246548, study PRJNA631951) | gut metagenome | biome: gut microbiome; feature: rumen; material: fiber-attached | host: Bos | place: Iran: Karaj | collected 2018-10 | reverse complement strand
TCCGCCATCTGCGCGGTGACGGTGTCGCCGGCGCTTCCGAGGATATCACCGGTCGCCTCATCGACGACGTCCTCCACGAGGACGTGGCCGCGGATGCGGTTGCGGAAAGAGAGCTTCTTATTAAACTTGTAACGCCCGACTTTCGCAAGGTCATAGCGGCGCGGGTCAAAGAACATCGCGTTGATCAGACTGTCCGCACTCTCGACGGAGAGCGGCTCGCCGGGACGGATCTTCTTGTAGAGTTCGAGCAGGCCGGACTCATAGTCGTGCGCCGGGTCCTTCGCGAGCGAAGCGGTGAGCTTCGGGTCATCGCCGAACAGATCCGTGATCTCCTCGTTGGTTCCGATGCCGAGAGCGCGCACAAGGACAGTGAACGGCACCTTCCTGGTGCGGTCCACACGTACGTAGAACACATCATTCGCGTCGGTCTCATACTCCAGCCATGCGCCGCGGTTCGGGATCACGGTGCAGGAATAGAGCTTCGTGCCGAATTTGTCGTTCTCGATGCCGTAATAGATGCCGGGAGAACGGACGAGCTGGGAGACGATGACGCGCTCCGCGCCGTTGATGACGAACGTACCCGTCTTCGTCATGAGCGGAAGGTCGCCCATGAAGATCTCCTGGTCCTTGACTTCCTTCTTATTCTCTTTATCGTAAAGGCGGACCTTTACCTTGAGGGGTGCTGCATAGGTGGCATCCCGTTCCTTGCACTTCTCAATGGAATACTTGACATCGTTCTCGCACAGCTCATAACCGACGAAGGAGAGGCTCAGCCGGCCGCTGTAGTCCTCGATCGGAGAGACGTCGTCAAATACTTCCTGGAGACCCTCCTCGAGAAACCACTGATAAGAATCCTTCTGGACCTTGATCAGATTGGGCACTTCGAGCACTTCCTTCTGGCGGGAATAGCTCATGCGCTGGTTCCTGCCGCTTCCGGTGAGATGCAGTCTGTTTTTTTCCATCCAATTCACCCCGTTCTATATTAGTTTCAACGCACTAAAAACAAACTCTTATGATAAGAGCGCAGAAAAGCGAATACTATTTTACTATAATAAAATACAAGAAGTCAATGAATATTTTATGAAATGAACGAAGATACCCGGGAGCCGTGAAGCTCCCGGGTGACTGGACTTTTTCCGGTCTTTCCGTTCCCGGAAAAACCATCTGGCCTGCTCTCCTTTATTACTTCAGAGTGACAGTTGCGCCCTCCGCCTCGAGCTTTGCCTTGATCTCGTCGGCTTCCGCCTTGCTGGCAGCTTCCTTGAGGATCTTCGGAGCGGACTCGACCGCTTCCTTTGCTTCCTTCAGGCCAAGGCCCGTGATCTCACGGACGACCTTGATGACCTTGATCTTGTTCGCGCCGATCTCAGTCAGCTCGACATCAAACTCGGTCTTCTCTTCCTCGACTGCCGCCGGGCCTGCCGCCGCGACAACAACACCGGCTGCTGCGGAGACACCGAACTCCTCTTCGCAGGCCTTGACGAGCTCATTCAGCTCAAGAACGGACAGTTCCTTGATCGCATCGATAAATTCAGCGGTAGATAACTTTGCCATTTTTTCCTCCTTTTCACTGCATAACATGCAGAGATACTTTGAAATTCATCCTGTCGGCGCCCGGCCTTGCCGGGAACCTATTGCAGCAGACGCTGCGTAAACGGTGTGTGAAACTCACTCCTGTGCGGGAGCTTCCGCTTCTGCCGCCGGAGCTTCCGCTGCCGTTGCTTCCGCCGGAGCTTCTTCTGCCGCGGGAGCTGCCTCGCCGTCCTTCTCCGCGATCTGCTTCAGAACGCGGGCGAAGTTCGTGATCGGGGACTGCATGCTTCCGAGCAGTCTTGCCAGCAGTTCTTCTCTGCCCGGGATCTTGGCGATCTCCTGGATCTTCGCAGCATCGTAAACAGCGCCTTCGACGACGCCGCCCTTGATGTCCAGGGGCGCCTTCGCTGTCTCCGCAAATTTGCAGAGCACTCTCGCGGGTGCGGTCGCATCGTCCTTGGATACGGCCAGTGCGCTCGGTCCCTCGAGATACTGGGACAGTCCTTCAAAGTCCGTGCCCTTGAACGCGAAGTTCATCATCGTGTTCTTGTAGACTTTGTAGGTGACGCCCGCTTCCCGGAGCTGCTTGCGCAGAACGGTGTCCTGGGCGACAGTCAGTCCTCTGTGGTCGACCAGCACAGCACCCTGCGCGCCGTCGATCACGCCCGCGATCTCCTGAACGACAGGCTGCTTTAACTCGACTTTTGCCATTTTCTTACCTCCTTATAGATTTTGTTCCGAAGTAAGATCCGATTCGAAAAAACGCCCTGTCTTCTCTCGAAGACAGGGCATCATACTCTCACATGTACAGCCATACGGAAGGCTGTCTCATCAGATCGCATCCTCGGCAGGTAGGAATCCGTTACGCCTATTGGCACCTGCTGTCTTCGGTGTGGTCAAATAACCTCGATAAAACTACCACACGCCGGAGCAAAAGTCAAGATGCGGCCTTATTTTTTTCAAACACAGCTGCAGGCGTCAGTTGCTCAAAGAGAAGTGATCGTTTCCAAGCACCGGGTCATCCTGCTCATTAGGGCTCCTGAAGCGGTCTGTTGTCCGTTTCCGTTATTATATATTCATTGCGCGCCAGAATTCCACGCAATATTGCCATCTTCGTCGATCGAGACCGCATTCTGTCCGGAAAAGTCCCGGATCTCCTGCAGAACCCGCTCCTTTTCCGCGCCGGAAAGAAGCCGCACGGTACATCCTTCCTGCAGCATCGGCACAAATCTGAGGTTTCGGACCCCCTTCTCCTCCGGGGAGAGTTCCACCTGCAGAAGTCCGGTGTCCAGGGTAAATGAGGTGAACAGGAAATTTCCCAGACTGTAGAACACCGGAACGCCGCCGACACAGTCAACAGACTGCAGGCAGTGGGGATGTGCCCCGACAATGAGATCCGCCCCTGCTTCCGCGAGCCCTTGCGCCTGGCTCGTCTGATACCAGTCGGGCAGAGGTTCCTTCTCCGTTCCCCAGTGCATGAAGACGATGCATAGATCCGCGCTTTGTTTTGCCTCCCGCACTGCCTCATAAAGTGCCGAAGGATCCCAGCACCGGAATACGCCCGGCAGCCCTTCTCCTGCTCCCCGGGTCTCCGGATTCTCATATCGCTCGATCTGGTTCGCGTTCAGGACGGCGACTGTCATTGAGACGTCCCCCTCCTTCAGAAGCACGGTTCCTTCTTCGGCATCCTGCGGCCCGGGTTCCGCCCTTCGGACGATAGTGTAGTATGCCGGGCGCTTCGCCTCCTCAATATCCCTGCCTGCGCCGATGTGCGGCACGCCGGCAGCATCGAGCGTATCCAGTGTATCCAGCAGTCCCTGTTCCTGAAAATCGAAAACATGATTATTCGCCAGGGCGGCGAGATCCACGCCTGCATCCTTCAGCCACTGTACGGTCTCCGGCTTCGCATGAAAAGTGTAGGTCTTCCCGGGAAAAGCCTCCGACGAATTCGTATAGGTGAACTCGTTATTCGCGACGAGAACATCCGCGGACTGCATGAGTTCCCGCGTCCCTTCGTCGAGACAGTTCGCAAAGCCTCCTCTCGCGCTCATGGTGCTTCCTGTCGCGTAATTCCCATCGAACAGGATATCCCCGATGAACGATATGGTAACGGTATCTTCCTGCGTCTCGATCAGTGTTCCTGAGACCGGGATCTGTACGCCCTCCGGCTCCGGCGGATCCTCCGGTTCTTCTTCCGCAGGTTCCTCCGCAGTTTCCTCCGGCGATGGCGTTGCGATCACCATGGGAGCTTCCGCTGTCTCTTCTTCCGCAGGCAGCGCTTCCTCCGGGGCAGCCTCCGCCTGTACTGTCTCCGGCAGACCAACAAAACGGAGCAGCGCAAAAAACGTGCCGGCAAACACTGCCGCGCACAGAATAAAAGTCAGCATGACCGGAAGCGTCCGGCTCGAATCTCTGGAAAAACTGTTCATAGCAAGAGTATATCACAGCAGCATCCGGAAAACAGAAAAAAGGCTGCCACCATGGTGACAGCCTTCCAATCATTCTGCTTAATATAGAATGTCCTTTTGACAGATACAGCGTATCCTTCGCCGTATGATCAATATCTGTTCGAAACGATCTTCACGCCGGGGCCCATCGTTGTCGCGACGGAGATGCTCTTCAGATACTGGCCCTTAACGGATGAGGGCTTCGCTCTCTCGATCGCGTTCAGCAGCGCATTGTAGTTCTCCATGAGCTGCTCTTCCGTGAAGGAAGCCTTGCCGATCGGGCAGTGGATGATGTTGGACTTGTCGAGTCTGTACTCGATCTTACCGGCTTTGATCTCAGAGATGGCCTTGGCCACATCCATTGTGACGGTGCCCGCCTTCGGGTTGGGCATCAGACCCTTGGGACCGAGGATCTTACCGAGACGGCCGACGATACCCATCATGTCGGGTGTCGCAACGACAACGTCGAAGTCGAGCCAGCCTTCGTTCTGGATCCGGGGCAGAAGTTCCTCGCCGCCGACAAAGTCAGCGCCTGCCGCCTGTGCCTCATCGATCTTCGCACCCTTCGCGAAAACGAGGACGCGCACTGTCTTGCCGATGCCGGCAGGGAGAACGACCGCGCCGCGGACCTGCTGGTCAGCATGGCGTCCGTCGCAGCCTGTGCGGATGTTGATCTCAACAGTTTCGTCGAATTTCGCCGTCGTGGTCTTCTTCACAAGGGCGATCGCCTCTGCGGGCTCGTACAGTTTCTCGCGGTCGATCAGTTTGGCCGCTTCCATGTATTTCTTTCCGTGCTTCATAGTTCTATCCTCCTAAAGAGCGACCGCTCAGTCTGTAACTACGATACCCATGCTGCGCGCCGTGCCTTCGACCATGCTCATGGCCGCCTCGAGCGAAGCCGCATTCAGATCGGGCATCTTGGTCTCCGCGATCTCGCGCACCTGATCCTTCGTGACTTTGCCGACCTTTTCCTTGTTCGGCGTGCCGGAAGCCTTCGCGAGACCCGCCGCCTTCTTCAGCAGAACTGCTGCGGGCGGAGTCTTCAGGATGAAGCTGAAGCTTCTGTCTGTGTAGACCGTAATAACGACAGGGATAATGAGATCTCCCTTGTCCGCGGTCTGTGCGTTGAACTGCTTGGTGAACTCAACGATGTTGACACCGTGCTGGCCCAGCGCAGGTCCTACCGGCGGTGCAGGCGTCGCCTTGCCGGCCTGGATCTGTAACTTGATGTAACCTTCTACTTTCTTTGCCATTTTTTCCTCCTTCGTGGTGTACGCAGTGGCCGCTGCTCCCACAACACTGCTGTTTTATCAGCTGCTGCGCCTGACCTCCGCGAAACTGATCTCGACAGGCGTTTCTCTGCCGAAAAGTTCAACGGTGATCGTCGCAACCTGTTTATTATAATCGATCTTCTGCACTTTGCCAAGAGTATCTTTCCAGACACCCGCAATGACCGCGACGTTGTCGCCGACGCCGAAATCTACCGTGACGTTCTGCACGTTGATCCCGAGCGGTTTCATCTCCGCCTCCGTAAGCGGCACCGGCTTTGATCCCGGCCCGACGAATCCGGTCACACCGCGCGTGTTGCGCACGACATACCACGTATCGTCGTTCATGATCATATTGACCAGGACATAACCGGGGAACATCTTTTTCGGTACGGCTTTGCGCTGCCCGTTCTTGATCTCGACCACATCCTGCATGGGAACACGCACTTCAAAGATCTGGTTCTCCAGATGCCGGTTCTCGATCGTCTTCTCGATGTTGGCCTTCACTTTGTTCTCATAGCCGGAATAAGTGTGGGCAACATACCACTTCGCCTCGTCGGAGATCGCGCTCTCGTCGAGCATTTCTTCTTCCGGCGCGCCGTCCTGCGCCTCCAGGGAAAGCGCCACCATCGCCGCGTCGACTTTGTCCTGCGCGGAGAGGTCCTCGCCCTGCATCAGGACGCGTTCCGCCTCGGCTTTCTCGATATCCGCCGCCTTTTTCGTAAAATCCGGTCTCCTGATCTCTCTGACCTGCGGGAGCACCCCAGCCTTGACGCGCACCGCAGCCTTTGCCGGATTGGTATTGTCTTTCGCCATTATGCCTCCATATCAGAGCCCGACGACCAGATTGATCACGATACGCGAAACATAATCCACGAGCGCGATGATCACACCGGCAACGACCGTGATTGAAACGACCGCGGCGAGCTGCCTCCCGAGTGTAAATTTATCCGGCCAGATGATCTTCTTAAATTCCGTCTTCACGCCTTTGAAAAAGCTCTTGATCCGGGACTCCTCTTTTGCTTTCTCCTGATTTGCCATATCCGTCTCCGTAAAGCGTTTGCCCGCGCACAGAGCGCAGCGGGCACAATAATTCATTCACCGCTGCCGCGGAATTACTTCGTCTCTCTGTGGACCGTGTGCTTCTTGCAGAACCTGCAGTACTTTTTGATCTCCATACGGTCCGGATGCGTCTTTTTGTCCTTGGTCGTATCGTAGTTGCGGTTTTTGCACTCCGTGCAGGCAAGTGTGATTCTGGTACGCATATCCTGTTCCTCCTATCATGCCGCAGTCTGCGGCGCCTTATCGCTTCCGCCCAGGTCCCATCCCAATCACCGGTCCTGGCCGGTTATGAGCATAAAAAAAAGACCTGTCACAATCTCGAACTATAAAATATCACGGAATCCTCCCCGTGTCAATCACAGCCGGCATGTTTCCGCTCACATTCCTTTCCCCGGGTCGATCCGTTAAGCGTACCGGTGATAAGCGTGATAAGCGCCCCGCAGCATCTGCTGCGGGGCGCGGCTGAAGCAAAACCTCATTCCTGTTCCGGCCATCAGACAATTACGTTCAGTTTTTTCCCTTCCTTGCGCATCTGACTGATATTCTGTTTGATAATATCCGCGTCATAGTTCGGAATATTCTCATAGTTGGCCCTGGCATCATTGATCTCTCTTCTGTAGGCAGCGTTTCTGGCCTTAAGGTCGCCGTTTGACTTCGCGTATGCGACCGTCTGGTCGATCTGCTTCGCATACCTCTTTTCAGCATTCTGTAATTCCGAGTCATAAAGAGTCTTCATCTGGTCCAGATGCAGTCCCGTCTGACCGGGTCTCACATCCCACAGCTGTTTTTTGACCGCTCCGGCAGCGATCGCTTTCTTAGCCCACGTCTTGCGTTCATCGTCCTGCGTCCATTCGCCTTCCGTCATCTTCTGGTTGAGATCGTCGTTGATACGGGATACAAACGTTTGATAATTCCTGACCAGCTGATTTTCCTTGTACGGCTCCGCAAGCTGACTCACCTTCTTCGCAAATTCCGCATCGTCCGTGATCTTCTGCAGCGGGTTCTTCTTCATCTCGGCGATCTGCTGATAGGCTTTTTCGGAAATCCCCATCATATCGATCGCCTGCTGCTGCTTTTCAGCAAAGCTCACAATGCTGTCTGCGTATGCCTTACGGTAAACGCGCTGGCTCGTAGGAAACCAGTGGTACCAGTTCTGGCTGTTCTTTGCATCAATGTAATGCCGTGATGCGGCGGCGAGTTCTCCGAGCGCCGTCTTCATCTGTTCCGGAGACATATCCATGATCGTGTCTTTCGTGAACCGGTTCAGCTGGGTCTCGATCGCCGTGTATTCGTTTGAATTGCCGCTCCATTTCTTAGCCTTATTATAGTTGGCCTTGAACTCGTCTATCCGGGCAAGAAGATCCTCCTTGATCTTGTCCACCTTTTCCACTGCGGAATGCGAAAGTTCAACCCTGTTATTATATTGTTCCTTCAGGACCCCGAGGTGCTCCTTCATCGTCCTCAGGACCTTTGCCCTGTCCTCACATCTTTCTGCTTCAACATGCTTCGAATGCAGTTCTGCACGATAGGCGCTGTATGAATAATTCTCGATATCTCTCTCACACTGGGCCTTTTCCTTCTGCAGCTCGGCAATTCTTTTGGGACTGACTTTCTCCAGGTCTTCTCTGTCCGAATCGAGTTTCTTCTTCAGGGTCTGCTCCACCTGATCAAATATCGCTTCCGGCTTCGCCCAGTCTTCCGCTGCCATTTCGTCCAGCGTTCTCTGTCCTTCTTTCCCGAAAAGATCATTATTTCTGTCGCGTTCTTTCGGACCTTGCGCCCTCTGCTGTGCATCGTAACTATCGAATATCTCTTTCTCCGGCAACCACTGAATGATCTCCTTTCTCATTTCAGTGCACGCTTTGGAAAAGTATTCGTGATTCCTCTCCAGCTGTTCCTGTTTCTCCTGCTGCTCCTGAAGTTTTACACCCGCAATCGCCTTATTGCTCTCCATGTCGATGACTGCCTGCACCTCCTGGGTGATGATCGCAGTGTCGGTATCCACAAGCATCTGCATTGACGGCGCCAGCTCCTTCTCCAGGATCTTCACGGTTTCGGTGAGAGTCTCGATGTCCTGCTTGTCACCTCTGGTCGGATTCTGGATTGCCTTTGCCTCTTCCAGCCTGGTCAGTGTCGTGTTGAGCACTTTAGTTGTGGCATCATATTCCCGCTGCGCCTTTCTTCGGTCCAGAAACGCCTTATTATTGCTCAGCGCCTGATCGGCTTCAAAAGCTTTATCCATAGCATTTGCAGGGAAACGCATGAGGGCTGTTTTGGCGCTTTCTCCTGCCTTATTAGTCATCAGCTCTTTGAATGCTTCTTTTTCCCCTTCCGGGACGAGAGCAAGGATCTGCTCCTTGAGTTCCAATCCCCTGTAATATTTTTCTTTCTGGACAGGATTAAAGCCGGCAACAAATTGCTTGAGATGCTTCTCCGTGAATACTGCCCCGTTCGAGCCCAGCTTCGGTCCTACTTTGCCAAACAGCGCCGTAATGACAATTTCATCCCCGTCGTTAATGAACTGTTTCTTCATCTCCTGGGACAGCTCAGAGACTTTATTCCAGCGAAGCTGCCTGTCTTTTTCCTTCGCATAATCCCAGCGCAGTTTCACACCCTCTTTTGAATATCCGCCATCCTCTACGGCATGCTTCAAACGTTTCGGGGCTGAATTGATCTTGGCGATACTGCTATTGTAATTTTCAATTGCAGTATTCATGTTATCTGTGGCCTGTATCAGATCCTGTCTGACTCCCTTCAGAGTATTCACATGGCGCATATACTCTTCTTTCATTTTGGGAAGATCATTCAGCCGGGTCTCTGCTGTGCTGATACTGTTTTTCAGCGAGTCCTGTTTTTCCTGCATCGCATTGAGCTGCTCAGGGATCTGCTGGAGCCGTATGTGAGCGTTCTCAAATCTTTTCTTATAGTCGTTCCTCGTTTGTTCAGACTTAAATACCCTTAAGTCATTCTTCGCCCGGGTGAGTTCCTTTTCTGCATCTCTCAGTTCTTCGGCCACGTCCTCCGGCTTTGTGCCTTGCGTCATAAGCGTCGCCTGATAGATCAGAGATGTGTCCAGTTCCTTCTCATTCTCAATATAGTTCACGAGTCCGTTCTGTGCCTGGACTTCCTTGAGCTCGAGCGAGAGCTCCTTCAGGCCGGAAATGACCGGAAGAAACTTCCATGATCTGGAGCCGGGGTTTGGCACCTCGCTATAGTTATCCCTGAGCACGAAGCTGTCGTAAAGCTGAAGCGTTTCATTCACATCCTCACTGAAATGCCTGATAAGGTCATCGATATCACTGTCAGGCATATTAAAGTAATCGCTGTTACTGTTCAGAAACTCCGATATCCGGTCTGCCCTTGAGAACGCCTGTGATCTGCGGTCACGGATAGTTTTCAGCTTGCTTGCGATTGCTTTTGCTGCATCACGCTGCTCCTGCGTATATCTTGTGTCAGTCGACTTCTCCGTAAAGTAGTCGATAAAATTTAAGCCATCAACAGTTGTGGTATTAAAATCATGAATTTTCTGGAACACGCTCCTCAGATTCGTGAGCACATCTCTGTTATTGTAAGTGTTTCCTCGCGCCATTTTGACTCCTTCTCCGTACCTTACGGAACTATTTGCCTCATGCCTCAGTTTCCGGTCGCTTTCCCGAAAACAGCCTTTTCTGTTATCAGTTATATATATGCATCAGGGTTGAAAATAACACGTCCTCCGAACACTATTCTGCGCGGATCTTCTTACGGATCGTCAGAACATTGTTCCCGTCCCGGTACTCGTAGGACATGTCGTCCATGCTGTTCTTCACCATATAGATCCCGAGCCCGCCGATCCTGCGGCTCTCGATATCATTGTCCAGATTCGGTCCCGACTGCTTCAGCGGGTCGTAAGGAACGCCGTGATCCTTGAAGGAGATCTCCGCCGTGCCGCTTTGCCCTTCGGTCTTCACGCGGATCGTGACCGGTCCTGTCCCGGGCGCATACGCATAACTCGCCACGTTCGTGAACAGTTCCTCCACCGCGAGATCGATCACCATCTGCGTCGACGGGTCACAGTCTGCCGCTTCCAGGCGGGAATCCACGAACGCCAGGACCCGGTTCAGATTCGTCATATCCGCTTCCAGCGTCAGTTCGCGAATCATATCTATCCACTGCCCTTCCATAAGCCGCCTTCCCGCTCCGGTTCCGGAAGCACCTTCCGCCGGCTGCTTCAGTCTCAGGATCCGGACCGTGAGCATCGTCAGATCATCAAACGCATCCGCGCCTCCGACAAACTTGCCCGTCGCCTTCTTCATCTTCTCCAGGAGGCCCCTCGAGTCGTCACAGATGCTGTCGTTCAGGACTGCCATCATCCTCTCTTCGCCAAACATCACATGGTCCGCGCCCTGTGCTTCGGGGACGCCGTCCGTATAGACGAACAGGATGTCTCCCTCATTCAGATGGATCTCCTCGTTGCGGTAGGATGCGCCTTCAAAGATCCCCAGCGGAGGCCCGTGCTTGGACCTGATGAGCTCGAATCCTCCTGCCCTGCCGACCGCAGGATATTCGTGCCCCGCGTTCGCACAGACGATCTCGCCTGTCGAGATCCTGAGAATGCCCAGCCAGACCGTCACAAAGAGCTGTTCCTCATTGACTTCGCAGATCTGGTCGTTCACATAGGAAAGGATCCTGGCGGGAGGTTCCGTCCCGATGAGCGCCCGGTTTTTGATCAGGCTTCTCGCCGTCACCATGAACAGTGCCGCCGGCACGCCCTTGCCGGAAACATCCGCGATCACGAGGGCGAGGCGGTCGTCGTCTATCATGAAAAAGTCATAGAAGTCGCCGCCGACATATTTCGCTGCCGTCATGGATGCGCAGAGGTCGAATTCCTCCCGTTCCGGGTAAGCCGGGAATGTGCTCGGCAGCATGTCGGTCTGGATCTTCGCGGCCACATCGAGTTCGGCCGATATCCTCTCCTTTTCCTCCGTGACATTCACGATCTCCGCCACATAGCGGTCCAGTTCCTCCACCATGCCGGAAAAGCTCTCCGCGATCCGCTGCACTTCATTTCTGGACCGGATCGTTTTCAGGTCGGCGACTGCGGCTTTTCCGTCTTTGGTCCGCTCATACCGCTCGATGATCTCCTTCTCGCTCTTTAGCGGCCGGATCACCTTGTAATACAGCATGATCGTGACACAGACGACCATGAGAAGAAGAATGAACGCAGAACGCAGGAGGGATTCATTCATCCTGCGGGCCAGGATCTGCTTCATCTCACTCGTGTACATCGTCACGCCGATCAGGCAGACGATCTTTCCGTTTTTCGTCACCGGTACATATACATGGGCGCGGTCTTCTTTTTCTTCCGTGTCCATGTAGATCTCCATATTGTCGACGGATTTCTCTGTTCTCAGGATCTCGTCCAGCACCGGATTTCTTCCGTATATGTAAGGAGTCCGGGAACCCAGCTCGAAGATCTTCCCGCCCTGGCTGATCCTCTTCTCCTCCCCGGCAATCCCGGTCAGGAGAATGAACATCTCATCCTCTTTTATGCGGAAAGCGTAGATGTACTGCGGTTCATAAAGTGATTTCAGGCGGTCCAGCTTTCGGCTCAGCTTCACGTAGCACAATTCGGCATACAGCTGGCGTCCCCGGTCATCCAGGCGGCGGAGTCCCGCCTCGTCCAGTTCCGTCAGTTCCGTCGCGACCGGAAGCTGCCGGCGCAGTTCCATCTCCATCTCGCCGAACGACTTGTCGTCATAAGGCAGCACCATGTCCTTTTCGTGCTCTTCCCAGTAATCGGCGAGCCAGTCGATCAGGGTATAGTTCTCCAGCTCCATCGCCGCATTCCTCGCCAGCATATCGCCGTCGTGGAACACATCGTGGAAGACATACGCATAATTGATCTTGTACTGGGTAAATACATTCAGCGCTTCAAGAATGATGAGGATCACAGCAAGAAGCAGTACGATCTGGTGCTGGATCGACTGGATCCGTTTCATGTGTGCCTATCCTTTCTGAGTGGGAGCAGAAGCCGGACATTACAAATATTATATAACAGAGATATTTCCCTGCCTGTAATCATAAACTGTTCAGGCGATTTTTGCTATTATCGGAAGAAAGATTCAGAGTATTCTTTCTTCCCTTACCGTATGCTTCCACGTCACCCTTCGGGATACCGTCTGTCCGCACGCCGGTCTTGATCTCCACCATCTCGTTAAAGCCCATTTCCCGGACCGCCGCTTTCCTTTCCAGGCGCGGCGAGAAGAATTCTGACATCCGCAGCGCCTGTGTCTTCCGGATCTCCCCCATGGATCCTTCTTTTTTGTACTCCGGATGGGTCTTCACATATTCTGCAGATGCGTTTCTCAGCTGCCGGAAAAGGCGGTCCATCTCTCCGGCTTCTTCCGGACCAAGTGCCGCGTCCTTCACTCCTTCATATTTCTTCTGCAGCTGTCCGATCCAGCCTCGTCAGTCCGTCTGGCATGTTTTTCTCCGTTCCCGGCTGCGCATCCGCGTTCCGGATCCTTTCCTGTGCAGGATCCATGCCGCATGATCCCCGTTCTCTATTTAATATGCACAGGAATGGATAATTCCATGCTGTTCCCTTCAGCGGAAAGCCTGTATCTGTGCCGCAGGACTACGGATTCTCATACCACGCAGCTCAGTGGAACCAGCTCAAAATACCCGACTTTTTTTTCTGAGGCTCTGCCGGCTTGTTCGCACCGCGCTGATTTGACTCGAGCATTTCCTTGCGGATGCTCCTCTCCGGCTTTTTATCCGCCTGCTGAGCAGGTTCTTTCTCTGCCCCCGCAACATCCTGTGCCTGGATCTCCTTCACAAGACTCGGTTCCGGCATTCTCGTTGTTCTGATCGCATAAGCGTCAAAAGCGTGTTTCAGGCGGCTCTTGCCAAGATCGTATTTTGCCCCCCTGTGTTCGGCTATGTATTTCGAAGTCGCTTCCCGCATCTGCCGGTAGAGACCGTCCATCTGCTTTGCGTCATTATCCGAAAGCCTTTTGTTTCCTTTGTACTTCTCGCTCTGCTCAAATTGTTCGGTCAGCGCGATGACATCCCGGATCGCCCTGTCCATCCATTTGTAGGTTCCGCCGTTGACATGGAGGAAGTTTTCCTTATCCAGAGCTTCGAGATCATCGCGGATCTTGATCAGCGAAGTCTTCTTGGCGGAGAGATCGCGCATATACAGCGGGCTGTCCGCATTGCGCATTGTATAGTCCTTCTCGACCGCCGTCGCCTTGTTGAATTTCAGTTCATCTCCGGCGGGCCTTGCCTGTTTCACGGCTTCCGGCACTTTTCCGATCACATCAAAGAAATTCTTTTCTTCCTGCCCGTCCTTCGCCTTCCCTTTTGCCTTCCCTATCGCCTGCCTGTCAGTAAGTCTGGAGAATGCGGGATACGAATACTCATCGTTCACGATTTCGATCTTCTTTTCATTGACCGCCTGAAGAATGTTTCCGGCGCGCGTAAGCACTCCCCGGATCTCTTCCGGGGTGATGGACAGATCTTTAAACGCAATGGCGAGATTGTTCTCATCCAGCGTTTTCAAAGCTTCCAACGTCGATCTGCTGATCACCTTCATGTCTTCCGGCAGCGCGATCAGTCCGGAGGCTTTCATGGACGCATCGTCCGCGAGGCCCAGGGACCTGTCGTTGCCGACGCTCTTGATACCGGCGAGCACCATGTCTCCGGCTCCGGTGTAATCCTGCACGTTGAAGATCAGGTCTTTCTGCTGCAGGCCCATCCTGCCGCCGACGTAGGAAAGGACCTGAAGGTCCGCGATCTGCTGCTTGACCTTTCCTTTATCAAGGATCTTCTCATCTTTTCCAAGTTCGCCGATAAGATCACCCTTTTTCAGATACTGGCTGTTCGAGCCATCCGCAAGTTCTTCGAAGACGCCTTCCCTGAGATTCCCTTCCGCGTCGCGAACCTTCATCTTGTAGGCCTTTGCCACGACGTTCGGGATGCCGAGCAGGTCCGCGAGGCGGGACAGGCCGACGCTGCGCTCCGGAATACTTGTGCCCTCTCTGAGCTTCCCGGCCTTCACGTCGCTGCGGACACTGCCGATATTCGCGAGATCCTGGAAAAAGCTAACAAACCGGAACCTCGTGAGCTGCGAATTCGCCATGTTGCCAAGAAGCTTCTTCCCGTTCTTTTTCCCGTATACTTCTGTGAATATGCCCTCAAACGCCTTATTGAATTTGCTTTTGTCGCGGACGAGGTCCGCGTAGGATACTCCGCTGTTTCTGAGTTCCACCGCCTTTTTGCTGAATTCGATGCAGCGGTTTTCGAACTTTTCCCCGTCAAGCCCGTTGATCCCTTCCGGGTCTTTCAGCAGGCTTTTTGCTCCGAGCTCTTCAAAATTGTGATCCTTCTTCAGGTCTTCGTAATACTCCCCGACTGTCCTGATCCGGAGATCTTCCGTGAAGAAGCCCTTCTGCTGTCCGAGAGAAGAACTGATCTCGAGCGGCAGGCGCGTATTGATATTTCTGCCGATCGTGGTGAGGTCCTTCATCTGACTGTCCAGCCGGATCTCCGTCGACCTGCCCTCGCTCAGAATGGCGGGCAGCGTCTGTCCGCTGTTCAGCTCGGCGTTATTCAGCACCTCCATATCTCTGTCCAGGATCTGCTGGATCGCCTTAACGCAGTCATAGCGTCCCCTGCCGAATCCGGTAAACCTTGCGGTAATTTTCCATCTCGTGTAATCCCCGCACCTCCGGATCGCCTCTGCATATGCATCCCTGATCTCCTTCATATTATCAGGCGTCAGGATCGGGGCCGTCTTTTTCTGCCCGTTCTTTCCTGCGGTCGGGAAATACTTGCTCATGGTCCGGGAAAGATCAGCCAGGGCCTTGCTCATTTTCTTGTATCTGTCCGAATTCTTATGATCTCCCTCATCGACGAACAGAAGATTCTCGATCGCAAGATCAAGCTGGTCGTCTCCGCTCTTGTAATGAAATGCATTTTTTATCGCCATAGCTGTTCCTCCTTATCGTGCCGGATCTTCGGTTTCATCTTTTTCCAGTCTGTGGACGATACGCATCATGATTCCCGTGAAGGCCAGAAAGAAGGGCGCGGACACTACCGTCCGGAAAGTGAACATCTGCTGCGCGGCGGCCGAGGCCGTCATCATCGCACCGCACAGAGCCGCGGTGTCTGTCTTCCTGCTGCCATTCTTAAGGCTTTTTATATAATCATAAAACAGCGCGGCGTAAAACGCCGTAAGGCTTAAGGTGAACAGCGCTCCCTCATCGATCAGCGCCGTGAACAGTTCACAGTGTGCGTTCGTCACCCTCACCGTGCCGTAATAACTTCCAATACTTTCGAGCAGCTGCGGCTTCGTTCCGATCCAGGCAGGAAACCCGTCAGGACCAACCCCGAAAAGCCTGCGCCGCAGCGGCAGCCCGCGGTACAGTTCCCCGGCAAGCCGCCAGATCACGCCGCGGCCGTTTCCCCATTCAGCCCGAAAATCAATGCCGTGCCTGAAATACAGATATGCGATCAGGGACCTCACCGGTTCCCGGTCCGCATTCGCGTGGATCCATACGATCCAAAGGCACAGGAGAAAAGAAGCCCCCAATGCCGCGATGATCAGATATGCCGCCAGCCTGAAGGCAGCGCTCCGCGTTTTCGAAGCATCGGCATTCCCGTCTCTCGCCGCAATGAGTAAAGACGCGGCGATAAGTACAGCCGTCGCCGCACCAACTGACAGAAAACAGGAGGCGGTGCCCTGTGTCGCCGCTGATGCGAGACCGGTCATAAAGCCAAGGAGCACAAACAGCCTGCGGCAGGTCTCTTTCGTGTTTTCCGTCTTCAGGTCTACCTGTGTCAGGCCGTCCCCGGAAGGAATGGACGGACCGATGAGATCTGCTGCAAAGACCGGCAGAAAGACTGCCAGGTAGCCGGCATACCAGTCCGCGTTCCCGATCGTCGTCAGGAAGTCCGGGCTCACTCCCATATAAGGGAGCGGGTAGATCCCGAACCGGTTCAGGACTGCGAGAAGAAACACGATGAAGCCGGTCAGCTCCGCCGCCGTCAGGATCCAGCGCACGCGCACGCGGATCAGCCTGCCCGAAAAGTAGATGAAGAAGCCCATCAGCTGCGTGAACAGGCCCATTCTCCATCCGACCGTACCAAAGAAGGACTCCCTGCGGTTCGCGGCAAGGATCCAGCTCACCAGCAGAAACAGGATGCATGCGCACGCTGCAGCGTCGGCAAAATGAAAAACCTTCTTCCCCTTCCCATGTTCTTCCGGTGACTCAAAGGCTCCCAGCATGGCAGCCGGGAGAAACAGTACAGCGAAGGCTGTGCTTAAGACGCGGAAACACCGGAATTTCATCTCTCCGAGATCCTGGTATCCCGTCGGGGCATAAAAGGACAGTACCGGGATCAGAATACACAGAAAAAGAGTCAGAAGCATCCCGCCGGCCTCTCCCGGTCCGGCAGGCGCTCCGCCTCTTTTCCCGCAGGTATCCTTTCCGAAGATCTGGCCGTTCATCGTGACTTCAGTGCTGCATCATCCCGTCCATCGAAGGAGGATCCATCTGTGCATTCTTTTCTCTGTTCCTGACCGTCGTCCGGGATCTCTTCGCCGGCTTTGCGACGTCCATGTCCGTCTCCTGTGTCTGTCCGGACATCTTCCGCTCCAGTTCAGCAAGACTGATATTCTTGAAGGATCTTTTTCCGGCCGCATCTGCCACCTGATCCATGATCCCGGCGAGACGGGTCTCCTCGGCATATCGTATAAAAGCCCCTGCCGGCTGCGCCTGCTGCATCTGTCCGCTCGCCCGCATCGTCTGCTGCCGGACTTTCTCCGCTTCCAGGTGCGCTTCATGCCGTGCATTGTAGATCCCGAGCATCCTCTCCTCGGCCAGCTTTGTATTCAGCGAACCGTCCGGATTCCTCGGTGAGATATACTCCCGGAACAGCCGGTCGTGCTCTTCGCCCATCTCTTTCGTCATGCCGCCTGCCGCCGCCGTCGCCCAGCACGCGACAAAGAAATCGAGTCTCTCCTGCTCATTCTTCAGGCTGTTATAGCTCTCACGCATCACGGACTTCTCTTCCGCGGATCCCCTCTCAGGGACGGGCCGGCGAATCGCCTGCATGTCGATCTGTTTCGGAATGTACACCGACTCTGTCATCGACGCTCCCCTGCTTCCCACAGGGATCTGGTTCACGGATTCCATACCCTGCTTCCTGCGGGGATCGTTACCGAGACCGAATTGCTGCTGGACTTCCGACTTGTTCACTGTGACGTTTCCGCTCCCGTCAAGGCTGAAGGAATGTCCCTGAGGACATTCGAGGCTCTTCCCGTCCTTAGTCAGCGACAGATCCTGCAGGCGGACGACCGTGACGCCTCTCGCGGCGTCCATGGTGAGCCCGGGTTCAAGGAGCTCCTGTATCATCATGCTGTGCTCTTTATCCGGCTCGTTCGGATCGCCGTTCGGCTCCCTGTAATAGACGACATCTCCCTCGATGCCGGTGATCGTCCTGAAATGGGACCCTGACATCAGGGCGACCGGTGTGTGCTGGACCTCGATCGAATCCCGGATCTGCTCCTTTATGTGCTCTGACACATCCTGCAGGTACTGCTCCCTGGTGAAGGACCACTCATCCGGTTTCCCGCCGATGCCGTAAGGCTCGAACGTCTGCTCCCGCACCATGACATTGGGAATACTCTCCACGAACAGATCCGCCATATCCATCGGGCTCATCATGTGGTCCGTGTTCAGCTCACGGCTGACCGCCGGATCCAGATTCTGCGCCTCTTCCCTGCTGAAGGGGCGGTACGCCCGGATCTCCTGCTGCGTCAGGTCCACTCCCCGGCTCTGAAGCATCGCTTCCATCGCGACTGACCAGCAGCCGTTGGACGTGGTCTGGGTCGCATTCTGGTGGACATCCACCCAGACTTTATCTCCCTCGCGCATCACCGCGGGGCGCGTCTTACCCGCTCCGCCGTCTGCGATCTCCCGCTGTGTGCTCTCTTTCCTGCTCTCAAGCAAAGCGGACAGTTCCATGCGCTGCCCGAGGTATTCACTCTCCTCTTTTGTGAGCTGAACGCCGGATTCCATAAATTCGCTGATCGCACCTGCATCCGAGGTGTTCTGTACCCAGCCCGGCAGATTGGTCACATGGCCTTTTCTCTGCGGGAATTCGCGTACATCTGGATTTCTGGGCATGACGGTTCCTCCTGTATCACATCAAGCTGCCATAAAGTACTTTCACTATATTATATGCACCATA
>JAEEGL013374015.1_pt1 | contig 18550 bp, 5 predicted proteins | sample 9134231 | NCBI WGS metagenome assembly JAEEGL01 (sample SAMN16246548, study PRJNA631951) | gut metagenome | biome: gut microbiome; feature: rumen; material: fiber-attached | host: Bos | place: Iran: Karaj | collected 2018-10 | reverse complement strand
TGAATAAGATAAAAGAAAGTTATAGTCTAAAGAAGATTATTGCTGTTGCTGATAAAGGGATATTATATTTAGCCTTACTTGATATAGGCTTTATTATTTTGCTTTTATAAAGTTTTATAATTTTATTCAACTGATTGGAGAAATAAAATAGAACAATAAGAAAATGGATGCCATATCGAATGACATCCATTTTAATATTAACTTGGACTTACTGTATAAATATCAGTAGAAGAAGTAGTTGCAGTCTTATTTATAATAAATGTATAATTCTTAGATTCATTTATATAAATTAATACTTGAGTAGTTGCATCTAATGTTACAGTAATAGTATTTCCTGTAAACATGTATGCTTTTTCTATTACATAATCACCTACTACTAATTTACCTTCTGATGTGAAATTAATTGTTGCAGGTACAGTACCATTAAATGTTTCTTCGTTTGTGATAGTTGTTGAAGAATCAGTAGGAACTGCTTTGATATCCATTTTTATTGTTGTTGCTACCTTGCTCTTATCAGCTGTATTAACATAGAAATTGTAATCTAGTTCTACAGTTGAACCAGTTACAAAGCTTACATCATTAAGTGCAACTGCTTCGCCACCACCGGTATTATTAATCTTTAGTAAACCATATTCTTTAGACATTATATCTTGTGTACTTTGATCTGCAATTAATTCTTCAGTTCCGTTAGATAGTACCTTATATACAGTGTATTTTGTATTTGATGATCCATCATTTGTAACTGTAGTCACATATAATGTATCAATTGCTTTATTATAATCATAATACTTGAGGACGTTATCCGTGACTGTCGTAGGGGTCGTTAGAGGTGTTAACGTCAAGTTATCCGACGTTATACCTGTTCCTAAATAAGTTGAATTTAAGCTTGAATTAAACGCAATATTATTACCAGTTCTTGAAATTGTAATATTACCAATTACAGTAGAACTTGTTGGAATAGTAGCTACTGCTGAATTTGAAGCATCAAATGTAGTAGAACTAATATCAAACACAGAATCTGTGTCAAAATTAGTATCAATAATTTGTATACCATTTACATACTTATAATCTGCTTGAGAAGTAGTAGATTTTTGAGTTACTATAGTTCTATCTACAGAAGCTGCATTAGCACCTATATCTAGATATAATAAGTAACCACCATCTCTACCTTCAACTGAGCCTAATGCATATTCTCCGGCATTGATTGGAATCTCAAAATAGAATAATTTTTTCATAAAACGGCCATTGTTTCTATAACTTGATGGATTACTTGCAGTATCATCAAATTGATCATCTGTAAAAGTAGGCGTTTCAATCCATGAAGTATCAAAAATTTTTCTATAATCGTCTGATAAGCTTGATGCTCCATTAGAATATGTTCCGTCTTCATAAACATATACATAATCTTGGCTTTTGTCAGCATCGTTCTGATATATTTCTTTAATATGATTTATGGATTTTATTGTATTATCTGAATTACGTTTAATATCATATAATGAGAAAAATGTAGTACTACCAGGATAATATAAAGTAGCAAAGAAATTTATATAACCTTTAGATTTTAAATTAAAGTCAATACTATCTTCAGGCATTTGATAATCCGTATATGTTTTTCCGTTGATTAATACGCTTGGAGCTGTTATTAATCGATTTTTACTTATTAAAGCTTCAATGAAATGGATTCCTCCGATTGCACTTTCGTGTTGTGATAATGTAGTTTGCATACTTTCTTTTGAAGCAGTATACTTTTGGTATGTTTGAGTATTTTCATCTATGCCATGTAGGCCATTACCATCATAAGTATAAACCGTTGTAATCTTGTTTGTGGTTGCATTGTAAGAAGAAGAAATTCTAGAAGAATTATATGCAGTTGCCTCACCTGCAACTCTAATATCTACATTTGATAAACTACCACTATCTCCTGAGTGTCCACCACTCATTATATAACCAGTATTTGTATCTTTTACTACATTATTATCATCTGTGTTAATTGGAATATAGTTATAAACAGAAGGAACTTCTTTTTTTACTTCTCTTTTATAAATTGTTGCTACTGATTCATCAACACTCATATTCAATCTAATAAGTGAAGTAGCAGTAACATAATTATTGTTTACTATTAAATCTGGTATAAAACTTTCTTCAGTTAAGTCTAAAAAGTCTAAACCCTTAGCATCTTGTGAGTCTACCCATGATCTACCACTGTAATAAACGTAATAATCGTCAGTTGTTAAATAATTATTTACTTTCTGTGGATAGTATGATTGATTGGTACTAGTTGTTACCCCTAATGTTCCGTAATACCAACTAGAATAGTATAAGTAATATTTTGTTGTGTTATTCAGAAAATAAATTCTATTATTTGTTTCATCTAAACACCATATAGTAGCATCGTTTACACTTGTTCCGGCTGAAAGGCCTGATGTCTTGGCATTAAGATATGTTCCATTATAAGATATCTTATATCTGATGACCGGTTTTTCTTTTAGTGTCCATTGATTATTGACGTATTGTATATAATAATTACCACTATATAATCCATCTCCAGTGTTAGACCAACTTGTCCTATAATTTGTATTTGTATTTGTTGTTGTAGTAAATGTTCCATTGTTGTTTCTTAAGTAATAGGTTCCGTTATTGGTTGTTACACTTATATATCCTTTAGGATTTGTTGAAATATCGCTGAATGTCCATAAAGTTGCTATGGAACTATCAGTTACATCATTTAATATGTTGCCATTATTATCGATTGATAAGTAGTAATTTCCATATTTAATATAGTATTGATTAGGTTGGTATAGAACCCAATTTGTCCCGTTAAATATTATAAAATTTGAACCATTATATAATTTGTTGCTTGATGTATCATTTGTCCAACTTGTTGTTGCATTTGTTCTTACACTTAAAGTGTTGTTGTATATGCACAATCTGTAATTTGTAGCACTCTCGTCATATATTATTCCTGATTTAGTGGCTTCGTTTTCAAATAACCATCTAGTTGCTTCAGCAACTGTATTAACATTTTTAACACCACCATTGCCAGTAGTGCTATTTCTAGCTAGGTAATGACCATTATTATCTGTTAGAACATATGACCTTTGTGAAGTAACAATCCATTTTCCATTAACAAATCTTAAATAATATTTTTTTGAATTATTTTCGACATAAAAACCTTCATTACTTTCATATTTCCATATAAATGAGGTAGAAGATAAATTTAAATTTGAATAATCAGTTGTAGCTAAATAAAATCTATTTCCATCATTTTCATTGTATGTCCATAGTGTATATTCATCGCCAGATTCTTCATAAGCCCAAATTGTAGCATTAGAAGCATTTGTGCCGCTTGTAATTTCAGTTGTGAATGTTGTTTCGTCTACTTCATTACTTTTTATATTTAAGTAATTGTTAGAATAATTTTTTATTTTAAATCCATTCGTTGTTCCATTTATTTTGACTGCAATTACATCCTTATAGAAGGCAGTTAGATAATCATATCCTCCATAAGTAATATTTCCTGTGCCATTTCGTCCAGAATAACTTTGTACATTTGGAGCCTGGTTTTTAGTTAAATATGAGCCATTAGCACCATCAGCTACATAATAGAAGTGCTCTGTTGCTGAAGAAGAAGTATAATTGTTTATATTGTAAGTGAATGTATATGTCGGATTTGTTTCTTTTGTTTGTCGTGTTTTTGATTCAATTATATTACCATTTGCATCATAATAATTTATTTCTTTTGTTACATAATCTTGTAATACAGTATTGTTTATTTTACTATTTATTCTTGTATACAATGATGACATATTTAGGGATCCACCCCAGTTATCTGTATTACCCATTCCATAATAAGTGAAATGGTCATAAGTAGTAGTAGGGTTAAAAATAGTAGTATCATTTTTTGTTTTTGCAGTTGTATATGCATCCTCTGCATATCCAACTACTGAATAATCAGATAAATTGTGTACTTTATTGTTAATTGATTCAACTACAGCAGTTGAGTTAACCTTTAATGCAGTATCCTTTACACCAACATTAGATATTAAACCATTAACATATCCTGCAACTGAACCAATTAATACATTTTCAGTTACACTTTTAACTGAGCTATTTGCTATAACTAGGTTTTCTAATGATGGAGTGCCTGTTAGAGTATAATTTTTTGTATCCTCAAACATTGTTTCATCTAATTTACCTATCGCTCCAATGAAGCCTATAACCTCTGCGTCTGTATATGTTTCACTAGTTATAGTACTTGGATGCTTTACACCAATTTCATCGTTTTCAAAATCATTAAATCTATTTGTTGTAGTTAAATTTGAAATGATATGTCCATTCCCATTTAAAGAACCAATAAATGGATATAAAGAAGTACCAATCGGTGGAAGTGGCCAACCAGTCATATTCAAATTATCGTTTATTACAAATGAATAATGTGTTAAAGATGTTGTATTGTTATCATCTGGCACATTTCCTACACCTGGACGATTAAAATACCCTAAATATTGCAACCAAGCAAGGTTATATAGGTGTCTATTATTCTTTATTTGATATGGATTATCAGTACTACCATCACCACCACCAAAATATGCAGATATTGAATAGCCTGATAATTCAGGCTCTACAAATTCTGTATTTGTAAACCATGCGAAAGCAATGGCTATACTAACGCCTATTAATAAAAATATGGATAATACTAAAAAATATACCTTTTTCATTAGCTAGTCACCACGCTTCCTGATACTTTAATTTTAAAATCAGTAGAATATGATAATTGCTCAATCTCATCTAATAATCTATTACCGATATTATTTGAATATAAATTTTCAAATGATTCAGAATCAAAATCAATTAGCATATAAACTGCAGTTACATTTTCTGTATGGGTATTTATATAATCATAATGAGAAGTAGTAATCGCTCCAGTCGTTTCATTATAATTAAATTTATCATAGCTTACTGGAGTTGGGAATGTAACTGTACCTGATTCTTTTGTATATCCTTCTGAGAATGTTACATTATCTAGCTTTAAGAATTTAACAACACCAGATAATGAAATATTACTTGTTGATGTTATATAACCTGATGTTGATGAGCTAGAAAAGCCAGGATAGTATCCTGCATTAGATTCGAATCTAAATAGATCTAGATTAACTGCAGGTAATATAAATTTAACTTCAATTAGCTTTGCTGTTGGAGTCTTATCGAAATCAGGATTATATTTAAAATCCTTTTCTGTTGTCAATGTATAAGTAGAATTACCATTATTAGTTGTTACACTACTGAATGAATAAATATTACATTCTGCAATAATGTCATTATGCTCAATAACACTACCACTAATACCTGTTGCTGATACTGTCTTATTTACTACATACCATCCATAAATAATTACAATAAAAACTAAGGATGTAAGAAATAGTGAAATTATAGATAAAATTGTATTTGTTTTTTTCATTTTTACATCCTACTTTCATTGCTAAAAATTTAGGACATCTAATAAACAAATTATTAATATATATGTAATGCACATTCCTTTATATAAACATTATAAAAAAATATGCTTATTATGTCAATGAAAAGTGAGTAAATACTCACAAATAAAAACGCATATTTTTTGAATGATTTTAAATATGTAAAAACATATCACTTTAAAAGGTATTTTTTTCATAAAAATTCATTTATTTGTACAATCTAGCACTGTTTTGAGGACGAACTAGTGCAAATAGTTTAAAAATGCTATACAAATCATTGATTTTTGTTTCGTTTAAAAACATGAAAATATGAAAGAATTTTCATGTGAGTATTTACTCACTTTTTTGTGTTGACATGGGAATTATTATTATTTATAATATTAAGTGCATTGTGAATTTTTTGTGATGTGTTTTTTTTGATATTCGTTTTATGGGCAAAGCAGGAGAAATCCTGTGACGCAAAGCTATAGGGTCTAACCATGACAGCCAGTTACAATCTTTTTTTGGCTGTCTTTTATTTTTGATTATTTGGGGATTGAAAAAATAGTGAGGGGAATCAAGTTGTTATGAAAAAGCGAACAAGTATAAATTTAATAACTTTAGTTATAACAGCATTCCTTTTAATCTTTGTGGGTAGAGCATGGTATGTTAACAATACAAAGCTTAATGCTAATAACGTTATTGGACAATCTGCAAGTGATAGCTTTAGACTTGAGCTTGAAAGAGGAAAATATAAGAATAGCGAGTGGACTTGGGAAAATGTTAATAATCTATCTATTACAAGTATGCAGCCAGGAGATACATTCTTCTTTAGATTTAAAATTACTATTTCTAAGGCATCTAGATTTAATGTTAGCCTAAATGATGTTGAGTCTGTTTTGCAGGAGGATACATTAACTAGATCTTTAGTTGGTGAAAAATATTATGTTATGTTAAATAACACAAGATTATTTGAAATGTCATCTGCAACAAGATGTAATGTATATTCTGATTTAGATGGCACTGTTGCTGGTGTTTTATATAATTATGATGCTACTAATAATAAATTTGTTATTGATGATTATCTAGTACAGAATACATTTAGATTCTATGATTATGGCTTACAGGATGAAACATATTTTAATACTCAGGATAATGATGTTTCAAATGATAATGATATAACAGGTCAACCATTAGAAGGTCAACCATTAGATAATTTATCTATAAACTATGATGCATCTAGCATTACTGGCAAAGTAGTTAAATATGGCTATTTCGCATTAGAATTTAATGAGGCTGCATCTTTAGTTTCATATAAACATTTAGATGGAACTATTAAGGAAGATAGTAATTTATACCAAGCTCAAACTATGTTAATTAAGAAATTTATTTTACAGGAAATGTAAAAGCATAAGGGAAAGAAAGGAGTTGAAGATTGGTGAAAACTAAATTAAAAATATTTAATAGCATTTTATCAATCATAGCTCCTATTTTACTTATAGTTGTTGTGGTTTTTTCTATTTCATATGCATGGTACACAAATAGACAACAAATTGCAAATATAGATGCTACAACAAAAAATGTCGCTGTTGAATATACTTTTGATAAAGATACTGAAAAGAATGTTTTAAATTATAGTGTTAGTAATATAGCATTCTTTGATGCAGATTCTGAAGATGAAAATAAAATTGAATTAAAGTATTTACCTTCAATGGCTGTTAAATTAACTTTAAAATTGAAAAATAATAGCTCAAATAATATAAGCTATAAGATTACATTTGATTCTTTAAAGGATGTTTTAACAGAAAAGGTTGAAGGTGAAACAGTTAATAAGTCAATCGCCTATATCGATTGCTTATTTTATGATGTAGAAAAACTAAACTTAGAAGATGCATCACTTACAACAGTTAATTCTATTAAGGACTTAGATCAAGATGGAATTGAATATGCATCTAATGATACTAAGGCAAGTGCTATTGTTGATTCATCAAAATATGAGGAAGCAATTGTTTTAGCAAAAGATGCTGCAGTAACTGTAGATATGTATTTATATGGAGTTCAAGAAATTGATTCAGCTGATAGCGATGATTTCTTATATGAGACAAAGAATAATGTTAAAACATTAAAGAGCTATGATTTTACTTTAACTATTGAATCAATCCCTTTAGGTGAAGCTCAGGTTGAAATTGTTGAATAAAATGTATTTTAAAGAAAGGTGAAATGTTTTATGAAAAGAATAAAAATTAATATAGCATTTTTAATAGGTATATTTGTCCTTTCTTTAAGTATAGGATTAGTATTTGCAGCATTCGTATTTAATCAGGTTGTAACTGTTGATGCTAATTTAGGTGGAGTAACTATTGAATCTAAGAATTATCTTATTTATGCTAAGGATAATAACTTAGCTACTGATAATGTAAACTATGATAAAGCTGAAGCTTTAAGAAAGGATACTGTTGCTGTAATAGAGGGTATTAAAATTAATTATTCAGCAACATATCCAAAAACTAAAGATACAGTTTTCTCTGATAGTAAATCATATTATGTTAAAGATGGAGAAAAATATGTACCTGTTTCTCCATATGCAGGTAATAACACTGTTAAATATAAAGAAGAGGATATCTCTATTAGTGACTGCTACGAGCAAGTAAGAAGCTATAGTGATATTGATAGAATTACAACAGCTTATGATTCTTCATTTAATGAGCTTACTCCTACTATTTTAATTGCTGATAAGACACAATTTACTATTACTGTATCTGGCTTATTAATAACAGTTGATACAGTAATATCAGAAACATTAGGTATTATAACTAGCGCAACTGTATCTGCAACTGACAAGAATTATAAGGCAGTTATTGGTGTTGATGGTATAAGCATGGTTATTATCGATACTGATGTGACTCATGCTGAAGGCGGATATAGAGCAGTAAAAGCAAATTCAAAGATTACTTGTAGTGCAACTAAGAATAAATATCATGCTGATGGAGATACAACTAATAAATATTATTTATCTCAATTAGGATTACAATTTACATTCAAATCTGAAATTGCTGTATATGTAAGAATTCATATTCAGGATGCATGGACTAGAACAAGAGCTTATTCATCTAATACTAAGGAATTATATGTAATGAAGGATTTAGCTGGTGGTAAATCACCATTTAGTGTATCTAGTGATAATGCTGATGAATGGGTTTTTGTGGAAGAAACAAACTATGTTTATTTAAAGAAAATGTATGTTCCTGAAAAAAATGAAACTACAGGTGAATTTGAATCTACTACATATACATTTGATGTAAATGAAGCATATTATTATAATGCTACTAGATCAAGTGCATTCATTGATTATATCGATGTTGATGTTTCATTTACTGTAGATATCGTACAAGCTAATAGAGCAAAAGCAAAATGGGGTATTGACCCTAGTGTTGATTTTAAAGATTAAGGAGGTGCCATAACTTATGAATAATAAAAAGATTAATTTAAGAAATATAATTAAAAAATCTACTATTCTTACAGGAGCTATGGCTCTTTCTTTTGGTATTATAGCCCTAAATTATAATTCTGAGGATCCATATTTTTCTAAGCATAGAAGTAATTATAATAGTGATTTGGCATATATTAAAAATGCTACTGTACCTGCAAATGAGACATATATTTCTATGACTCAAGCAGCAGGTAATGCTGATGCAGCAGATACTGCTCATACAGCAGGACAAAAAATCTCTATTTCAACACCTGAAGAGTTGATTCTATTTTCTAATACATTAAAAACAGAAGGAAAAGAAGCTTATTTAGGTTATAATTATGAATTAATTGCAAATATTACAATGCCAGGAGGAACAGAGCGCTTCACACCAGTTGGAGCTGATACTGCATTTAGTGGTACATTTAATGGTAATGGATATGAAATAACTAATTTGTATTTTGTTGATAATGCTTCAAGTATTCAATTTTATAGTATGTTCTCAAATAATACTGGTACTATAACAAATTTAGGTTTATCTTATCCAACATTAACATTATCACAGCCTAACACTGATTTAGGTGGTTCTGGTGGTGTATCATATTTAGTTGGTAATAATAGTGGTACTGTATCTAACTGCTTTGTCATTGATGATGGTGAATCATCACAATATAAAAAAGGTATAAGTGGTATTGCAGCACCTGATTGTCGTATTTCAACTTTATGTGTACATAATTCAGGTAATCTTGAAAATAATTATGTTTCAGTTGGTTTTGTTGTTGACCAACAAAACTCATTTGCCGAAATGGCTGAAATTGCATTAAAAAATACTGGTACTATGACTAATTGCTATTATTATAATGATTCTATTTCAAGAATTTCTGGTAGTAATACAATTTATAAGCCTTCGACAGGTTTAGCTGATAAACCTAATTCATTAGGTATTTATAAAGCATCAAAGGATGCTTTAAAAGAAGCATTAAATACTGATGGCTGGTATACATCTGAAACATATGGCTCATTAGCTACATATATCCCTATTTCTTATGGTATTAAGCGTGGTTTAACATATGATGATGAAACAAAAACATTTACTGTAAGCAATGCTAAAGATTATGCTTATATGTACGAATTATTCAATTCTGATGACTATTTAGCATCAGATAGAATTAATTATAATATTACAGCTGATATTGATTTAAAATATCAGCCAGTAGCATCATATACTTATAAAAAAGGTATTGGTGCATCTATCATTGGTACTTCAATATCTGGTACAACTACATTAATCACAAATCAACCATCTAATTATCCAACAATTTATAATGCTAAATTGATGGATGAGTCAAGAGTTGCTAAATCTGTAGGTGTAGATTGCTACGGTTTATTTAATTTCGTTACTGGTACTATTAAAAATTTAAATATCTATGCTGGTACTGTTGATTTAAATAATATTTCAACATCATCAGATAATGTTAAGGGTATTGGTCTTTTAGCAGGTTATATTGAATCTGGTCATATTGAAAATGTCCATGTTCATGGAAATATTACTAAGTCAAATGATTCTAATATTAAAGAATATTATTTAGGTGGAATTACTGGTATTTTAGGTGGTGATGGTGTTTTAACTAATGTTACAGCAGCAGGTTCATTTGATATAGCAGCCGCAACAAATACTTTTAATTCATCAGCCTATATGAATGGTATTGCAATTGGTGGTATTGCGGGCTATTTAGAGGATTCATATGGTCATATTAGTGAAGCTACATCTGCAGTTAATATTGATACAAAATTAGGATCTAGTGATGTAACATATGCTGTTGGTGGTATTATTGGTGCTGGTTATACAACAAATTATAATTATATTGAAAGCGACTTAAATAAAACTAAATTTACAGGTAATTTAGAAAATGTAGGAAATATCACTGTTGGTGCAACTACTGGTACAAGCAGCTATTCTAATTTATATGTTTCTGGTATTATTGGTAGACATATGGGTACTACAGCTCAGGTATCTGGCTTCAATAATATTGGTGAAATTAAAGCCTATGTAAATACAAATAACACATATGTATCTGGTGTAGAAAATGTTGATTTTAATGTATTTAAATCTCAATTTAAGAATAATGCAGGTAAATCAATTTTTTATGCATCATCATTTACAAATGGAGAAGAAGTAAAGGTTCTAGGTAATCCTGATTTATCTAATGATAATTTAAAATATACAAATGTTATTAATATTAAAGCTGGAAATGGATTAGTATCTCAATTAGAAGGTATTTATAATTTAGCTTATAATGAAAAATATAATAATTCAGGCTCAAAGGCTAAAACTGCAATTACAGCTCAAGCCATTGATATGAATAAGGTTAAGTGCTTCGCTCCTGTATTAAACGTTGTTGGTGGTACAGCAAATTATACAACTACTGTTTCTAAGATTTATAATTTAAGAGATTTGACATTTGATACATCTAATGCTGTTACTACATCTACAAATTTCAAATATGCAGGTGTAGCATTAGGACAATATATTTCATATGAGGATGTAAGAAACGAAGGTAAATTAACATTTACATTAGATAATGCAATTACAGGTAATTTAATTGTTGCTGGATTATTTGAAGAAGTATCTTCAAAGATGAAAGCTAATAATATTTATAATGCTGGTGATATTGACGTTAATTATACAGCTAATTTCACTGGTAATATTTATGCATCTGGTATTTGTTATAAAAATGAGAATGGATTTACTGATGAAGAAATAGCAAAATATAATCCATCTAGTGATACATATGATAATACATTAGTTGGTTCTATTAATAATGCTATTAATAAGGGTAGCGTTAAGGTAAATAATCCTAACTATAAAGAAAACGGAATAACTTACACTTCTGGTTATTATTATGATGCAGCAAACTCAGGAAGAGTATTTAATGTTTATGGAACAGCATTTACTGGTGGTACAATAAATGGAAATGTATATTCTGGTGGTATTGCCGCAGTCAATAAATCAGTTATTTCTAATTCGTTTAATCTAGGAAAAATTGCTTCATTTAATTTTAGTAAATCCACAACAACTCCATACGAAGTTGTTTCTGCTGGTATATCTGCTTTAAGTGTTGGACAATATGCTGTTGTAATGAATTCTGCAAATAACGGAGATATTTATGCTGTAAATTTATCTAATGCAAATTATACTCTTGGTTCTACATTAGTTTCAGGTAATACTTCTACTAATGAAGTTACAAATAAAACTTTATATTTAGCTGATGTAACATCTGCTGGTATTGTTGGTAGAAATGATAGAGCTGAAAATGGAACAGCTAATACAGATAATAATTCTAAGCAAATAATTTCGTTTACTATAAATTATGGTTCAATTATTGGTTACAATTTTGGTGAAAATGCTAATAATGTTAACTCTACATTAACATCTAAATCAGCTGGCATTTTAGGATTTGGTTTATCAAATGTTATTAATGTATTAAATTATGGTAATATCTTTGGTAGCGAAGTTGTAGGTGGTATATTTGGTTCTATATTTTTAGAAACATTTGAAAGTGAGCTTTCAACCAATGTTTATATTGCAAATACAATTAATTATGGAAATGTTAATTATTTAGCAAAGGGATATGATCCTGTTACAACAAGTATTGATAATAAATATTTGAACTACGATAAGTTTTCAAATTCTCTAAATGATGGTATTGAAGAATTTGATGGTTATTATACAGCATATCTAAATAGAGCTTCTGGTAGCAAAGATGGCACTGCATTCTTATCTTTTGCTGGTGGAGTTTATGGATTTATTAATTACAATAATTCTAGTAATGCTGACAATGTAATTATTAGATATTTATTAAATTTCGATAAAAACTTATCAATTGCTGGTAGTCAAGTAATGGTTCCTGATAATGTTGATACAGATGTATTAACAATTTTCTCTGCATATTCAAGTACTCATACATCAGGAAATAGAGCTAGAGATGTTTATTTATCTAAATATGTTAATTACTCACCATTAGATGCAAAGAAATATTCTATTAAATTTATGGCAACTTATGGCGATCCTATAAGTACTAGCGTTATTGAAGGATATGGTTTATTTTCATCTGAATTTATTTTTAGAAAAGCAATTGAAGGAAAATATGACGATGGCAGTAGATATTATGATACAAGTGCTTATTTAACTGATAGATTCTTAACAGATTATTTCCAATTTGCTTCTTATAATTATGTAAATGAAGCTTTAATGGATAGAATTGGTTGGAAGACAATAGCTTATTTAGATGCAGCTAATGAATTGGCTAATTCTCTTTCTGGAATGAATTTATTTTGGACAGCGTATCATGATAATAATATTAGCTCAGTTAAATATGAAGCAGCGATAGAAGAAGCTTTAGAAACAAGTACTTGGTCTTCATATGCTAATCCTGAAATTTTGTATCAATTAATTGATGAATTAGTAAAAAATGATGATAAGAATAGCTTAATGTCTTTAATCGAACTTGTATTTAATAATACATCATATGATTCTGTATTTGGTAGTTTATATAGATCTAATATTGTAGAATATGTTGTTGAAAAATATCCAAATGTTTTTGACAATGATATATTAATTACTTTTACAAATTATTATTCTGAAACACTAGCAGAAGCATTAGGTGGTTCAGCTGATAATGATGTAAAAACTTATATTAGTACTAATTTAGATAATTATTTAAATACATTAGGTGCAACAAAAAAAGATCTTTTATTATCATATGTTAATTATTTATCTAGCTATGGAGATAATTATTTTGATAATACTTTAGAAGCAACAAGATATCAATTATTAATAGATTTATTTAGCTCTATTACTGATAGTTCATTCTATGATTCTCTTTATAATTTATTCTCTGACGATTGTAAAACTATAATTAATAATTTTGTGTCATCTTTGATTGCTTTAGGTGGATATAGCTCACTTACTGCACCTGAAAAGGTTACATTATTCCAAAATATTATTTCATATAATGATGAATCTTCATTAGCAAGTTATTTAGATGTATATGCAAACGAAATTAATATGTTTACTGCATTACAAGATGCTGGTTATAATATTACAAGCTTTAGTGATATGACTACTAAAATATCATCTACAAACACTACAAACACAGATAATAATGTTATTAATCAAAGAGTTGATTTATGGAATAAGATTAAAAATACAACTACATTTACTACTTATTTTAATAATTTATTAGGTAATAATAAAAAGTATTATAAGGCAACAGAATTTAATAATACATATCAAACTAATAGAAATCCTGATATTCCTCAATCACAAATGTATACAGGAGAATCAAATGGATTAGGTCATACACAAATTACTCAGGATTTAATTGGTACTCAAAATGATTTAATGTTCTTCTACGAAGAAGATGTTACTGCAAATACTTACTTCCTAGGACCTTATGCAAATTCTAATGGAGCAAGTGCATCGACATTAATTAGTAAAATTGGGACTAAACCTACTAATACTACCCCTAAGAGTAATGTTGATTTAACTGGTAATGATGCAAATACATATTATGTTTCATTGCTAATTGGTAAATCAGATAGTGTTACTTCATTAAAATCTGTTTATTCTAATACAGCTAATGCTACTAATGCTAGATATGTTAAATATTATAACGAGGTAGGACGAAAGCAGTTTGCAAATATTCAAGCGCAAGTTGCTGATACAAATGATAAAACTAAATTAAGTCCTGGTATTTATTTAAGTGAAAATAACTATACTATAACATATAACCAAAGAACGTATTCATTGAATAAAGCATTGTATCAATATTATAATAAAAGCACTATTAAGATTACTACTGTTGGTGGAACTTCCGTAAGTATTAATAATAATTCTACAATAAATGGGACAACTAGAAGTCTCTCTGAGCAGCGTTCATGGATTGAAGATAATTTAGCAATGCCAATGTATACAACTACTTCAAACGATAATTGGCATCCTACTGGTTATACTGGATTATTTATGTATGTTGAGAACTGGGGTAGTAATAATGTTAATAAATGTCTCGTTTTTGATGGAAATGCTAAATTTTCTAGAATTATAACAACAAGATATATCGATTATAATGCTGAAAAACTATTGAATGTTGATGGTTATAGAACTTCAGTTTCTAATGATACTGTTGATAGTGATGAAAGAGACATTATTAATTCTATATTTAATGATATTTTATTAACAAATGCTAATAGAGATAATTTTATAAAGATTGTAAAAAAAGCATTACTTGAGTCATTAGAGATAACTGAAACAAATACAAGTTTCTTAGATAATTGGGTTAATTCTAATGTTAATACAACAACTAAAATTAATAATCAAAATCCTTTAATATACTTATCATACAATGCTACAACAAGTGTTTATGATTATTTAAAGAGTAAGAATACTTTAGCTGATAAGAAGGCAGATATTATTAATGCTGCATCAGGTAATATTGATGTATTTGTTGAATTGATGCAAATATTGTTTGATGAAACAAAAGCAATAAAAGGTACTCAGGGACAAGGAACGGATTATGGTAGTAGCTTTGATGTAGATAGAATGATAAATAGATTAAATTTGATGTATGCAAATTCACAAAGTGGTACACCTTCTAGTTATCTTCCTTCTACAATGAAAGAAAATACAAAAAGTAATGCAATTTTGCAGTCTTTAAATTATGCTCCATTAACTGTATCTAATTCAGTTGATTCTCAAACATATTCAGGTAGTAAAGCTAAAGAAACACCTTCATCACAAAATCTTGGTTATTATTTAGGAAATCAAAACAAAACTTATAAAATGGAAATTAAATTTACTGATAATATGACAAGTACTACAGAAGGCCCAAAAACTACTTATAGTTGGGCGGACGGTTATACACCTATGACTTTCTTTAAGAGAACAGGTCAAAATGCTACAACGACTACAGAAAATATCACTGCTATGACGTCTGAAGAAATTGCAGAATTGCCTGAGGGTATAAGGGCATTAATACCTTCGTCTGCTTCTAATGTTGAACAATCTGCAATTCGTCTTCAACAAAAGTACGAAGGAACTTCTGGAACAAATACAACTGATAATTCTAAAATGGGTTTAAAAACTACCATATCATATTATGGAAAAGAATATACTAATGTTCAACTTCCTAATAATGGAATATGGTTTAAGCCAAAAAAGAAAGGTAAATTTAGATTTGTTATTTACACAGCAAGTGATGGCCAAAACTTTTCTCTTTATGAATGCTATAGAAGTACAACAGGATATTCAAGTGAAAATCCATTTAGTAATGGTCATTCAACAGCAAGTAGTTTAGATAGTACATTACATACTACAGAATTACCTAACTATTGTCTTCTATATTTTGAGTATGATGTTTCAGAAACACAAATTGCAAATAATGTTGAATTTGTAATTGATAACGAGCGTGGAACAGCTGGTGCTTATATTCTTTACTTAGATATAGGTACATCAGGAACAGAAACAGTAGAAGATATTACATCTGATATTCAAACAACCATTGGAGATACAGATGATTATTCTTTAAATCTTGAAAAAATCATTACTTATTTAACTCCATTAGAAGGTAAATTATCAAATAATGATTATCAAACTATTGTTAATAATTATTCTTTAGCAACTTCATATGATAGTAATGAAAAATATTATGAGAGAATAACTGTTTCTGGCGGTTATAAGTATAAAAAGGTTAGTGGAGTTACTTCGGAAAATTATATGAATTATTATGTCGCAACCCCGGTTAAAACAATTGAAGATTATCAAAATCTATTGTTTATCAGCGAATTTAAGGAAATTTTGGCAAAATCATCGAAGAGAGCTTTATTGAAATTAATTGCATCTCTATCGAATAAAGATGGCATCGTAGATGTTTTAAAATATATGGTATTGCAAAATAGAAATATATTTGATGCTTTAATTGAATCAAGAGCAACCGAAATTAGTTCTGATTCAAGTTATCAACAGTTGTTAGCAGCTGGTTATTATGCTTCAAATTATTATTCATATGGTTCAGATATGACTAGTACATTGCTATATTCAAGACTACAAGAATTAGCTTCTGAATATCAATATATAACTGGTGCTCAAAGTATTAATAACGTTAAATTTGAAGCATTCTGTGAATATATAGGGTATAATCTTGATAATATGGCATTTGGTATATTTGCACTTGCTTCTAATAAGGGTATTAAAAATGGTGTATTTATCCCTGATAATCTAGATATTAAGACAATGGATGATCCATATTCAAAGGATACTACATTAAATGTAATTACATTAGATGATAATGATTCAAATGAATGGCGTGGTGGTGAAACCGCATCTTCAGAAGACAAGACTACAGTTAAGTATGCATTCTTTATTGATATGAAGCAATTAAGAGAATCTATTTCAACTGCTGTATTTGAATTCGATATTACATATGGTGGAGCTACACTATATGGTGATATTGACAATAATGAAAAGACTGTAACATTCTATGTTTCAGGTGATACAACTGGAACTGGTACTATTACTAATGCTGTATATGCTTATAAGGCAACATCTACTGTAGGTGATACTGTAAGCAATAATTCTACATTTGTTGTTAAAGCAGAAAATCCTGATGTAACAGCAACTTATACTGTAATATTTAAAACAATAGATGTTGATTTTAGCTTGAAATATAGTGATAATACTGTAACTAAGACTGTTGGTATTGATAATTTCAATCCTAATTATACTGTTACATTAACATTAACTAGTACTACTGGTAAGAAATTACCTACAGGATTAAATCTTGAACCTTACATTTCATTTGTTGGTACTAATACATATAAATCAACTGATGAAAATCCGTTAATATCATTATCTTCAAGCTCAGTAGATCATATTGTTGATGCTGATGGTAATGCTACTATAACAATTGTAGTATCTCCAGAATTACCTGGTGATACATATGATATAACTGTTTCTATGTTAACTGCATCAGCTAGTGTTGAATTTATTAAAAATAAATCTACACAAAATGCAATTACTAAGATTCAATATCAAGGAACTAATGTAACATTTACAGCTAATGTTGCTACAACAACTATTCCATTTGGTAGAGCATTTGATTATGTTGAATTAACTGATCCAACTAATGAGAACTTCTATCTAAATGAATTTGAAATTAGCTATAATGCAACAGCAGAATTAACTGCAACTTATGAGACTTCTACAAAAGGTTTAATGACTTATACAGTAACTATTACTGTAACAAGTGAATCTGATGATACTGCTACTTATACTCATATGCTAGTTGAAAATCAATATTTTGTAGATAGTGCTGATTATGCGCATTTATATGTTGAGGGAGATGCTGTTAATCCAGTTAATGAAGCTTATTCGACATTCAATGAGGCTACAAGAGTTAAATACTTAAAGGATGGTACATTTACATATGCTGCAGCAAGTGATGATTTCACTGGAACAGCAAATTCATCATTAAATGATTTAATGTTTATGAAGGTATCATTTAACAGAGGTATTGAACCTCAGTATAGAGTTAAATATGTTTTAACTAATTTCTATACTTTAGGTGAAAAT
>JAEEGL010780769.1_pt1 | contig 18550 bp, 16 predicted proteins | sample 9134231 | NCBI WGS metagenome assembly JAEEGL01 (sample SAMN16246548, study PRJNA631951) | gut metagenome | biome: gut microbiome; feature: rumen; material: fiber-attached | host: Bos | place: Iran: Karaj | collected 2018-10 | reverse complement strand
TCCAGCTTCTGGTCGCCACTGAGGGCTGTGGCCATATTCTCGGCCATCTCTTTCTTGGATATGCGGATGGCGATATGGCTCTGATAGGTGCCGTTGGGTGTCTGGTACATCTTTTCGCATACCTGCTCGGCGTCGTTGAGCAAACGCTCTATCACGTTCACCACCTCGCGCTCGGCGATACGCTGCACGTCGTCCATCTGGGCACCACCTGCCTGGGTGCGTACATAGTCGGAGGCAAGACCACGAGCCAGACCGCCCAGCTTGGCGTTAATCATGCTCTTGGCAGCATTGAGGGCTGCCAGACGGGCATTCTGCATGTTGACATTCTCGCCCACGCCCATGCCACCAAAATAATCCTCACTGTCCTGTCCGAAGACGGCACAAGGGAGTTCCACTTCGCGATTGCCCAGCTGTTCCTGGGTGACAACGTTCTTGTTGCTGCGGCAGGCTCCGAAGAGCATCACGGCCACTAAAGTAAAGATAATAACTGTACGTTTCATTTGTATTGTAGTTTTAAAGTTTATTCTTTTTCTTTTAAAGGTATTTTGCCAGTTTCATTTTTCAATTTTCACCTTTCAATTCAATTATGTTTGCTTTTTTGTTACGGTATTTGCTACTGAGGTCGCCCACGGCAGCCCCGATGCAGGTAGGGTCACAGACTGTGTAGCGCTTCCCATGAATGTCGAAGTAAAAGCCTCCTTCCTTGCCATCCGGGACACACACAGCCGCTGCCACATGATCATCATACTCCATCAACGCGGCATCGTAGCCAAACAGAAGTCGCACGATGCGGGCAAAGAGGATGGCACGGTCTTCGCAGTCGTTGGCAGGGTAGTAGAAATTCTCCTCGCAAAAGAAGTTCTTTTCATGTCCAAACTGTTTGGTGTCGGTTTGATACTTGAACCCTTGCTGCATAAATAATAGCAGCGTATTCAGCGCATCACTCACGCTCTTACCCTTTACAAGGGGGCGCAGCTCACGCTCTATGGAAGCAGCAAAAGCCTCTTCCAAAGCCGCAGTGGCGTAGATGGATAATTCCGTTGGGGGGTAGTTGGCATAGAAATCCATGAGCGGCTGGTTGACACGAACCGCTACCGTATGGCCTGCAATAGAACTGCTGAATGATTTGGCAGACAAGGCACCACCCAGGCGGGGCGAATGGAACAAGTGCATATCAATCGGACGGTCTGCCCGCGACATCTGGCGTTCATAGGTGTAGAGGCGACCCTTGCGCTGCATATCACCAAAGACATAGTACCGGGCACCGTCGATTTCCACATAATTGGTTTCATAGAGCAGGCTGCCCGTATTTATCAGCATGACGAGACGGTCGCCCATACGGCCGACACGGGCATCATATTGCAGGGCATCCAACAAGAACACCGAGAGTACCGCCTGCTCATTTGCACGGCCAGGATAGACCGTTGCGGAGAAATGGCGTATCAGGTCGAAGAAACCCCAATCGTTGAGGTAGAGATCACGGCGTTGCCGGTCGAGCGAAGCGACACACCGGTCAACATGGCTTTCCAAAAGGCGCTTCCAATAGTGCGCCACCTGACGCTCACTGATTCCTGAGAGTGCTATGCCCGCCACCTTGGCAGGGAAAGCAACGCTCAGCTGCCGCCCATAGAACGGTACAGAGTAGTCGCGCATCTGCGTGGAGCCAATAGCAGCTGGCTGGGCAATTACAGCATCCTCAGTCTCTTGCACCGTGCCAATTTCTTCATACTACATAAGTCGGTCGGTCTTGAGGGTGTCCTCAATGTGGTAGGATGTGTCGATATGCGGTTGTGTGACAGGTTTGTTGTCCAGCGGGAACAGCTCTCCTTCGAAGAGTTGGTATTCTGTCCATAAATGCTCTAAGTAGCGTACAAACTCATCATGGATAGAGTCGGTGAATTGAAGCATCTCCACCTGCTTTTGTTTGCGGTAGCTGTCCGGAACCACTTGGGCATGGGCTGAATTGAGAATTGAGAATGGAATGTTGAGAATTAAACCCACGCAAACAAACAATATGCCATGTAATCTCTTTTTCATAAGGCTTTCTCCATTTCTATGATGCTATCCTGTTCAGCGTAGGCGGGTGCAGGTGTAACGCCCATAGTGTTTCCTGTCATACTATGATGCCATAAGGAAAGACCAACGCCCAATAGCAGGGTTATGCAAGCAGCTGCCGAGATGGCTGGCCAAAGTGGACATACACGTTTTCTCTGCTTGACCCCCTCATTCTGTTCAATTGCAGCTGTCATGGCAAGAAGGTCGTCAAGGCGGTCGTCATTCTCCGACATATAGTCGAGTACTGCCGCTTCTTCGTCGGGAGAGGCAACCCCGCTGAGATAGCGGGCAATCATCTCGTCTGTCACGTTAGTTTGCATAATCCTTCAGATGTTTTTGAATCAACTTTGCCAGAGCACGACGCTTGATGTTATAGAGATTGTCCACCGTCACATGGAATCGGTCAGCCACAGTCTGCGGTTCCTCGTCCCGAAGGATAAGGGCGGTCAGAATCTCGCGGTCGCGCGGAGGCTCCAATTTTGCCAATCCCTGTTGTATGTCCATCATGATATGTGTCATTTGTGTCGTACCTGCTTTTAGCAATTCTTGGTCTTCTATTGTGGTAATAGGGATTTGGCGACGGGAATCTATCATCCGAAGTGAATAATCTTTGAAGAAGCGATAGGAAACCACTGACAGCCAGCGGTCGAAAGGCAAGGAAGAATCATACCTGCGCAGACGAGCCCAGTCGTCGGCACTAAGGTATAAGTACAATTCCTGCACCAAGTCGTCGACAGGCACATTTGGGGCAGCTTTCATGGCATTGAAACGCAAAAGACGTCGGAAACGGTCGTATAGCAAACACTCCAAAGCCCTTTCATCATTGGCTAAGAGATCGGCAACAAACTGCTGGTCGGAGGTGTAGCGATATTTGGCAAAGAGTTTCATCGGACGTGGAATGCAAAAGAATAGCGTGGAACGTATCTCTGTCAGGTATCCAGGGTTTCCACGCCCTCCAAGTCTAACAAGTCATTCCACGCCGATGCACGGCGTTTCGGTGACCTATTCTTGACCTGGAGCTTCTATTAAGCAATTGTGGAAATTTGGATACCAAGAATAGCACGAATCGCTATTATGTATGTTTATCTTTTATTGTCTGTTACATATTAATTCCTGTTTTATTATCAACTGCAAATATACACTTTTTTTTTCAAATCATAAACCCAGCAGCCATATTGGCTTGTAGCGGCGGGCTGCTGAGGGATATACTTGGACGGACTGGGGGCTGGTCTGGACGGTGTCGTAGCCGTGGGAGGCGAGGAATGAGAACAGCTCGTTGTCGGTGCTGAGAATCGACTCCATCCAGCCGTCGAGCCATTCGCCCAGCGTGGTCTCCCCTACGCTGTCGGCCAGCAGTTCTTTCGGGATGTCTATATTGTACGGCTTTGTCCCGTAGCTCATTTTCTCGCCATAGTCGGCAAGGGCTGTCCCCATCCGCACAACAGTCAGGTAGTGCCAGCGGATGGTGTCAATATTTATGTAGCCCCAGTCGCGCAGGTTTGCCAGCACGTCGCTGAAATTTTGCTCATGATTGCTCCCCAGGTGGTGGATGAGTTCCAGATTCAGCACATAATACCCTTTGCCGAGATACCGCTCACGGGAATTGTACCAGCCCTGAGATAGATCCTCCAAAGCGATTGCCATTGAGGTCACCTCTTCATGCAACAGCACTGTGTCGCCAAACATCTGCATTGTATCCTTTGGCACAGCGGCAACCTGCCTGCCTAAGAAAAGACGTTTACCGCTCACCGAAAGAGAGTAGCCGTCCGTCACAATGCGGTGATGTGTATGACGCATTTCCCTTTGGCAACTGGCAAATGCCAGTGTCACGACAAGAAGCAGCAGAAATCGGGTCGGTTTCATCCTCGTAGTTATTTGACTGCAAAAGTACACACATTTTCCCACTTCGCTAAAGTTTTTTACTCCATGATAACAATATTTAAGAAAAAAGAACGTTATTTGAATGCTTGAATGCATGAATGTGTAAATGTTTGAGTGCTGACGCGGTCATTATACTCAAACAATCAAGCAATCACTAAATCAAGCAATCAATAACGAATTATATACTGCCATGAACATCAAGAAATTCGGCATCTTGCCAAGAGTTCTCATCGCCATTGCCCTCGGCATTGTGTTCTCCTTTTTCATGCCCGCCTGGGGCGTGCGCATATTCCTAACCTTCAACTCCATCTTCGGCAACTTCCTCGGGATGTTCATCCCCCTGCTTATCATCGGACTTGTGTCTGCCGGCATAGCCGAGCTGGGCGTGGGCGCAGGACGACTGCTGCTCATCACCGTGGCCATGGCATACGGCTCCACTGTGCTTTCGGGCACGTTCACCTATTTCTCTTGTTCGCTGGCCTATCCCCATATCCTGGGCAACGGGCTTTCCGCCCTGAGCAATATGGACATGAGCAATGCCCTTACCCCCTATTTCACAATCGAGATGCCTGCATTCATCTCCGTGACCACAGCCCTTGTCCTCGCCTTTATATTGGGGCTCTGCACGGGCGCCCTTAAAGGCGAAACGATGAAGGGGTTCCTCAACGACTTCCGCGACATCGTTGTGCGGGTCATCACCCACGTCATCATCCCCTGCCTGCCCATCTACATCTTCGGCATCTTCCTGCAGATGGGAGCCGAAGGCCATGTGGGAGCCGTGCTGGGCGCGTTCCTCAAGATTGTGGGATTCATCTTCCTGCTGCATATCATCGTGCTGCTATTCCTCTTCCTCGTGGCCGGAGCAGTTACTCGCAAAAATCCCTTCAAGGCTCTTGTCACCATGCTCCCCGCCTATTTCACGGCACTGGGAACGGCATCCTCTGCCGCCACCATCCCCGTCACCCTGCAGCAGTCGCTCAAGAACGGTGTCCGTCCTGAGACAGCGGGATTCACCGTACCGCTCTGCGCCACCATCCACATGCCCTGCAGCATACTCAAGATAACCGCCGTGGCCTTTGCCATCTCGCTCAGCATGGGACTGCCCTGCGACTTCGGCACCTACATCGGTTTCATCCTGATGCTCGGCATCACTATGGTGGCCGCTCCCGGAGTGCCCGGCGGTGCCATCATGGCCGCACTCGGACTGCTCAACACCATGCTGGGCTTCGACGCCAACATGCAGGGACTCATGATTGCCATCTATATTGCCATGGATAGCTTCGGCACGGCAGGCAACGTCACCGGCGACGGAGCCATTGCCCTCATCGTTGATCACATCCGCGGAGAGAAGACCATGCCGAAACCCGATAGCGAAATCACCGAATTATAACCCGTGGCGCAACCCGCCCCACGCGAGTTTAGAGGTAAGAACTAAGAGCCAGGAACTGTGGCATACAATCCTGGTTCTTATTTCTTACCTCTTCCTTTGCTTTCTGCCTCTTCGCGCGGAATTTACTCTTTATTCTGCGAGGAATTACGCCAACTTTCCTCAGCGTTCCGATATTGTCGTAGATTTGTCCTTACGTTCCTCTGTGTGCCTTCAGGGCTCAATGTAGCGTCGTTCTTTATCATATCGTTTTCCGATATGTTTCCCTCATTTTTCCCTTTCTGAAACGGAAAACGAGTGGAAAACGATCGAATAACGATCGAATAAATGACGGCGCTTGAGTGATTGCTTGAATGTGTTAACGCGTTATTGTGTTTGATGGGTTTAGGGGAGAAAGGTTTTAAGGTTTTAGGGGAGGAATGTTTTTAACCATCAAACCCTTAAACCATTTAACCCTCAATCCATTTAACCCTCAAACTAACGGATTAACACATTAACGAAATAACGAATTCCTTAGACCGATTTGGGTTAATACTTGACCATCGGCTCCATCTCCTTGGCCTGGGCCACCATCTTCTCAATCTCCTTGACCGAGGGGACGCGGTTGACGAGATTCTTCTCGGCATTCACGGCCTCCATCTTGGCATACAGATTGGCGGGCACACGGTGGCGGAACTCCTTGATGGTGTCCACACCGGCGGCCTCGAGCAGCTCGGAGAACTGGCCGGCGACGCCCTTGATGCGGAACAGGTCGGCGTGATTGGTCCACTTGAGAATCAGTTTCTCGCTGATACCCGTGGCCTCGGCCATCTTGCGGCGACCCGTGCGGGTAGCGCAGTTTTTCAACAAATCGTCGGTGTTCTTTACTCCGGCGGCATTCAGTTTGGCGGCATAAACCTCGCCGATTCCTTCAATGTCAACAATTTTATAAGCCATAGTATTTTGTTTTTTAGGTTTGCAGGATAACGCCACAATGCAACTTTTATTGTGCAAAATATCACATTTTTCAGGATTGCTTGACTGTGTAAATACGTTGTCCGTTGATAAGTTGATAAGTTGATAAGTTTATACGACTCGCATCATATCAACATATCAACGTATCAACATATCAACAAAACACAATCAAGCATTCAAGCAATAATCAAACCTATTTCAAACAAAAAACAGGCTCACACCCGCCACACTGACTACGGCGCCGATAATCTCGCGGGCTGTCACGCGCTGGTGGAACAGCCACGCCGCCGGAGCAATAATCAGGATAGGCGTGAGGGCGAACAACGTCTGGGCGATGCCGGTAGAGGTGTACATCGTGGCCAGCAGCGACATGCTCACCCCCACAAAGGGCCCGAACACCGTGGCACCCAGCACACACCACATCGCCTTGCGGTCGCGCACTGCACGCTGCAGCTTGATTTTTCCGTTCTTCTCAAAAAGGAACAGCAACGCCACAAAACCAACCAGACCCATCGACGCCCTGATCATCGTGGCGGCAAACGGCATACTGATATAAAGGGGCATAGGGATAAGCGCATCAGCCAATGGAGCCTGGCTGTCAAGCCCTGCCGACACAAGGGCTGCATTGTAATGCTCAAGGCCAATCTTGCTCAACACCAGCCCGAAGCCCTGGCAAATACCCGCCATAGCGGCATAAAAGACACCCCGACGCGGCAGTTTCAGCTTGAGTTGCGTGGTATGTCCACCCTTGGGAGTGGTTCCGTCGCGCTTGGAGAGAATCGACATGCCGATTCCCGTCAGCGTGACACACATGCCCAAAATGGCCAGCGGCTTCATCTGCTCGCCTATAAGCAGCCGTCCCATAATGGCAGCGGTGGGGGCTGAGAGCGTCATAAACAGCTGGCCGAAGCGCGACCCGATATAGATATAGCCCTGCATCAAGCAGTAGTCGCCAATCACATAGCCCACCACACCCGACAGGAGCAGCCACAGCCACGACGGACCGTCGGCATAGCGCGGCCACGGCACACCCATCACCAGCCACAACGTGACGGCCAACAGCGAAAGCGACATGACCATACGCACCACATTGAGCGGCAGCGAGCCCATGCGCTTGGACGCCACTTCGGCAAAGAGGGCGGTCACCGTCCACGACAGCGCCACAAAGAGAGATATGGTTTCGCCTATAAACAATTACAGTATCAACACGCTTATAAGGGTTGTAGGGTTTTAAGGATAAAACAAACTCCAAAACCCTTAAACTCTTGAACCCTCAATCCCTTAAACCCTCAACCTAACAGAAACTACTCGTTCTCCTTAATCGAGATGGCCTGGTTGAGCATCTCCAGCACCTTGGCAAGACCACCGGGCATCGACTCCTGACGGGCAATGACGTTGATGTCTACATTGGCCTCGATACTATAGACGGAATTCTGTGTGGCAACCGAATCTTTCTTTGTTGATACGGAGCCTCTCATAACGGTTCTCTGTACTTCCGCCGTTCTCAAATAACTACCAACTCCAAGGTATCTGGAATTAGTGCTGTCATAGCTACTTTGTCTATCCACATCAACAGCGTCCTCAGAACTGATACTTTTCAAGGCGGCCTTGAAACTAATATTCACCGTGTCAATGGAGATGAACGGAATCGGGACAATCGTGAGCAGCGGGACACTCAATTGCACGTCCGTTCCTTCTCGTTTATACGTGAAATCAACATTTACTACATGACCCGGATTTTTGGGGTCGAAACCCACGCGGTCAATGAAATTAACGGTTGAGAGCGCCGCTTGTTCTTGCGCATCGATGCATGCGGATAACGGTCCTCCAATCATTCTGTCGAAGGGAATTGACGACAGGTCACTTACTATTTCGTTTGGCATAACTCTATATTTTTATTTGATTATTAACTCTTATATTTTAAAAGAAGATTACTTACTTGAGGTGAAATACAATTTACGCCATACCGGTTGATAATGGCTTTTGACAGTGCTTCACACAGTTTGATTTCCGACTGGGGATTGTTGCGGGCCTCGTCCTTGCCACCCCATATGTGGGTGAACGACGGATTGTTGTCGTATGGCGATGTCAAGAACGTACCCACGGCAATTTTTTTGCGCTTGGCACACATGCCAAATATACGCTGCTCGGCAAATACCATCTGGGACACCATCTCCATCGGGCGCTCCGTGTTGCCCCGCATAAAGTCGATGGATTTGTCAGTATAGTATTTTAAGAATTTGCTGTCATTGAAATATGTCAAAGCAGTGTTGTAAGGATCCTGATTCCAATCCCAATTGGGGTCAGGTTTATATCCTTCGCGTTTCTTCAGAAAACGATAATCGATATAACAGGACTTCAATTGTTCGAGACTCTCCGAATGGTATGCCATCAGTTTCTTTCGGGCCACGATGTCGTGAATACAGTTCCATACCAACAAGTCTGTGTCCATCATCACAAAGGGCACCTTCTGTTCCTTGATAGCATAGAGTTTGCCACCTGCCCAGAATATGTCGGCCGGGATGTCGTTGGGAACGCCCTCGAGAACATCCACATCCACGCCACCGTTCCACAGGCCCAACAGTCCCCATGAATCATAGAAATCGTATCCGATATTATCCGTATACATCTTGATAGGGCCATTGTACTGACGCCACAGGCATGCGGAAAGAATGGTCGAGAGTATTTCGAAATCGGCAATATGATAGTTCCCCTGAGGATTTCTCACCTGAGACGGCTTGGTCCAGTTCACATGCAACGCCAATAGTCCCTTATCACTTTGATAACTGGGAGCCATTGTTTCAAGGCCGTACATCTTCCGACTGTTATAGATAGTATCCGCTATATGGTCCACCATGGAACCCGAGTCATCGCCAGACGAAACCCCGTAATTAGGATCCGGTTCAATGGAACCGATGACATTCGACACCTCATCCACCGTAAGGCCCTGGCCGCTGCCCGAACCCGACGAGCACCCATCAGGCCACAGGGGATCGAGACCATTCGTCAAATCATCTATGGTAGGACCGTGGCCGCTGCCCGAACCCGGATTGTCGCCGTCGGTTTCCGATTCATTATGGCCGTTCACGTCATCGATAATGTCACCGATAGAACGGCTTCCCGATACAGCAGGCTGCTCAGGCGGAACATCCTCCACCACCACACCTCCGTTCATCCAGTTGAGCAGGGTGGCCAATCCTGCCGGCATGTCGACAGTCCCAGCGTCGATATCAATATGCATATTGGCCTCGCTTTTCGCCGTCTGAAGAACCTCCCCTTCATGCGTGCTGGAGTTGTTGACCTGCACGACAAACTGATTCGAGTATTCATTGTTCACTTTCACATTGGCGTCGAAATCAATTTTCACACGCTCCAACTTGATATAAGGCAGGGGAACAATGGTAATGAGCGGCACCCCAATACGTCTCACCGAAGACCCGTCCATAAAAGTGAAAACAACGGGGGCTTCATGGGAAAGGACTTGCTTGACATAGTCCCACGCCGCTGTAGAGGCAGCCTCCTGAGCATCGACACAGGCAGAGAGAATCCTTCCTATAAAAGTACCGAAAGGAATCCTGCCCAAGTCGTCAAAAGGCTGGCCGAGGTCATGGGCTTTCAAAGGCTGTATGGTCGAGTATTTAGTCATTATAAAGGGTCTTCAATTATTATTTAAGTTGAGAGTTGAAAGTTGAGAGTTGAATTCGTTAATTCGTAAATGTGTTAATTCGTTAGTCAAGGACTCACACATTCACACATTTTCAATTTTCAATTTTCGATTTAATTTGAGTTATTCGTTCTTTTCGTGATTGCTTAATATTAATAGATTATTAGCTTAGAGTTCTTGGGTAGATTGCTCGGTGTTGTTGTCATCAGGCTCTATTTCCTTCTGTTGGATAAACTGCTGCATGACCTGCAAAAGCTTGGCCACACCCATGGGCATGTCGGACGACGTGGCCACTACATTAACATCCACTTTGATATCGTTCGAGTATTGTGTTTTACCCGTCTCCTGCTGCGAAGTCGAGGTACGTCCTGATGCAGACGACACCTTGGCCATCAGCTGCTGCCCGTCGGCCACCGACACATCGGCAGCGAAATGCAGATTCACATTATTAATTTGCAAATAGGGGATGGGCATCACCGATGCCAGCGGCAGCGTGATGCGCTTGTCTCCATCCTCGGTCGAATAGCCAAACGAAACCGTCACGGTCTCGTAAGCATTGGTCTCAGGATTATACTTGAAACACACGCGGTCCAAATAGTCTGTGGTGGCATAGGCCGCCTGCATCTGGGCATCGACACATGCTTGCAGCGGAGCTCCGAGGAGAGTTCCAAAGTCAGTGTGCTCCAGTGCATCAACCGATGTTTTCAAATCAAATTCGCCCATATCCGTTTATTATCGTTTTTTTAATTCGTTAATTTGTTGATATGTTGACACGATGCGATCAGTATAAACTTATCAACGGACAACGATAAATAATTAACACATTCTCAAACGTATATCCTATCCATTAAACTTACTTGCTTTCTCAAGGTTTTTCGAAGCCGAGTCCACCTCTTTCAGTATATCCATCGCCTGCTTCGACTCTTCACGGTTGATTGACAGTTTCAGTCCGCAATGGGGACACACCAATGCCGAAGCATTAAGCAGTTCGGAAATGGTGGTGGGTATAAACTGTCCGCACTGTGGGCACTTTAGTCCTGGTGTTTGTTGTTGTGGCATATTTCAAAAGTATATGTAGAAACGTATAATTGATATTATCTGCTTTAATTATCCTTAGTTGGTGCAGCGACCTGCAGACTGTTGGCTGCAGACTGAAGCAAGAGTTTGATGCCGTCCGGAATTTCTGCCTGAGCCATTTTCACATCCACTGTCAGATTGGTCGTTGCCTTTGCCTCACCTTCGTCTTGTTGTGAGACCATAAACGAAGAGTTTGACCCGATAACCCCGTCGGCTACAGTTTGAGCCTTGTACAGCAACTTCAACTGCTCTTGGGTAGTCAAATAGCGTGGGCTGCTGCCCGAACTGGATACAGCTATAGTACGACTCCCGTAACCCATTCTCACCTGATTCTGGAGATAATCTATTATATCGGGAATGGCACGTCTTCCTGTGTTTCGGTAATAGTAGTCCTTTATATAATCGACACACCTCTGTTCCTCCGGGTCAAGGGTTTCGTTCTTCTCCACCAGATTCACCGAGAGGGCGAGATTAAATGTTGCCTCCGTCACATGAAGCAACGGAAGAGGTATCATGGTGATTTGCGGGATTGACACCTCCTGGGTGCCTCCATCCGGGCTCCTCATCGTGAATTTTGCCATAGCCAGACTTCTCTCATCTTCCTCTTCTTCATAGTCATCGGCAATATCAGTGGTTTTGGTAGAAGATCCACCTTTCATCCCGCCAGTATTGTTGCCAATGCTATCTATAGCTTTGTTCAGCTGCGACTTGCCTCCAATATTTAAATAGGCTGCACCCGAAGACAGTTCCTCTTCGGAAGTAGAGAAGCCATAGGCATACTGCTTGATCATCTCGTATGACTTTTTCGATGCATTGGTGTCAGCCAACACGGCGGCTTCCATCAACTCAGACAATGCATCGGATATGCCGTAGCTCCTTGATTTCATTGAATTTTGATTGCCCATGGATCACTGTTTTACTTGTTGTCTTTTAGGTCAATTTCCTGTGTTGCAGGGTTAATGGTGATTGTCATGGTATGGACACTCTCAGGGGGCAGTTGTGCCAGCTGCTCGTCACCTATTTCAACCCTTAGCGAGCCATACCGCTGAATACGGTGGAATGACTTGACCGAGCTTTCACGAAGCACGTCGTCCAGTTCCTTCACCATCACCCGTTCAAAATCCTGATAAATAAAGTCTTTGAGTCCTCCGGCATCCTGCTGCAGAAACAGGCCACGAATATCCTCGTGGTCAAGCAAATATTCCACAGCAGCAGGCAGTAGAATCCTGCGGATGTTGTCCTCCTTCATCTTGCCCTGCTTGTCAAGCAGCGACTCACTATCCTCCGACAAGAGTGCATAAAAGCGACGGCGGACATGTTTCAGGAATTCTGTGTTGCTCGGGAGGGTATCCACAAACGAGTAGTTTGTTCTATAGTCGACCGACGAATGCTGTATGCCGTTCACCATTGTCTTAATAAGCAGTTCTCCCATCTCGTTGCACACATAACGCAGAATCCTGTCAACACCCCTCTCATTCACATCCTTCTCCTCCTCCGAAACAATGCCGTCCACTATGGCATAATTAAGCGAAAGGGATAGATTGCCTATCATGGCAGAGGGCATTTTCATGCCGGCCATGCTGCCGTCAGCGGCATAACGCTCGGAAAGCCTTAATGTGCGCATATTCGATTCGTGCTGTGCACGAACCACATCTGACAAAATTGTTCCCAGCAATTCTTTTAGTGTCAATGTAGATGCCATAATTATATAGTAATTGAATTATTTAGTTGCCTCTTTCTGCACAATGACTGCACTCTTCAGGTTTTCTGCTGTAACCATATAGGGACCCGGCGCATTGAAGAGTATCTGCACACCGTCTCCCGTGTTAAGCAATTTCACCTTGGGGGCATCCTTCTCTGTTCCCTCATATTTGCACGTAATCTTGTCCGGTGCCGAGTTCCCTTCGCCGTCAAGGTAGGTTGCTTTTACCACAGCATAGCCATCTGCCAGCTGCACAAGACTCGACGAGACCATAAGTTCGCCTTTCGGATTATACACACTGATGGCGTCATTGAGAATCTGAAGCATTTTGGATATGCCGCCCGGCAGATTCTCATCCGAAACCACCGTGATGCCGATATCCATACTCGACTCTACACTGTATTTCGAATCCTGAGTGGCTTTGGAGTCCTTCTTGGACGAAAACGAAGCCCCGAAAGTGGGTTCCGCCCTGACGGAATTCTTCACCGCGTCAGCCACAGCGGTACTGCTGGGTTTCTGAGCAGCAGGGGCAGGAGCGGGAGCGGGAGATGCTTCAGTGCCTGAACTGGCGGTCTGGCCACCTGCATTATCACCCGTTTGTTTGGGCTTGGCCGCATTGGGGTCTGTGGAGGTGTTCTCACCGGTCTTTTTCTTCGACGGATCCTGCTCGTCCTTTATAGCCGCGCCATATGAAAATGTGCTCTCCGCGCCGGTAGTGAGGTTAATAGAGGTATCGGCAGTAAACTTGATCTTGAAGTCATAAGTCATCTCCTTGATACGCATTGCCGTGATTGGGACAAGCGTGAGCAGGGGAATCGTCATTTTGGCCATCTTCCCGTTTTTGAAGAACGAGAAGGTAACCACAGCCACTGTACCGTCCTTTACACCTATGTCATTGATGCAGCCAAGCATTTTCTTAGCCGCATTATAGTGAGCCTCCACTGCGGCATTGATGGGTGCGCCAATCAACTTCGACATATCAAGCGATTCCATTTGATGGATAGATTCCTCGCCCAGCTTGGTCGGTGCACTGACCTCTTTAAGTGTCAAGGTTACATCCTGCATCTTTATAGCGTCAGCTACTGTTTGGACTCCAGGCATGATTTCTTTGACAGTATCTTCCACCTCTGTAACTGTATTTGTTACAGATGATGTATTCGTGTCAGATTCTGTTTCCTGGGTATCCGGGGTATCTGTGGAATCGGCTCTTCTCACTTCATTATTCTCTTGTGGATCAGCCGAATCGTTTTCGCCATCAGGGGTCTCTGCAGGTGCTGGTTCAACTGCATTCGGATCAACGGGTTCAACATCTGGCGACTGCGGGGTGTCACCTTCAGGTTGCCTTTTTTTTGTATTCTTGTCTGCCATAATAATTGCTATTACAGGATTATACAAATCATATCACTTGCACTTGAGCCGAACGTTCTCCGGCCTTGATAAGATACTGTCCGGCAGTACTAAAGGTGCAGATAATGCCGGGCTCGTCTTTTGTCATTTGATAATCATTATTGCCAGCGGGAGTGGGGTTTTTGTTCCCATCTTTGTATATTTGTATTTCAATCTTTTTAGGATCGTTGCAGAAATAGCCGTTCTCATCCTTGTAGGTGATATAAACCCCCTTCATGCCATTGCTTTCGCTGTTTATATTAACCACATGCGATGACACGTGAAGTTCTCCACCCTTTTCAACGGTGTCAATGGATTCGTTGAGCATTTCCAGCACCTTGGCCATGCCCGCCGGCATATCGTCCTGTCCAGCTTTTACGGCAACATCCATTGTGTACTCGACCGAGTATTTTGAATCGCGCGTGGAAGTGGAGTCTTTCTTGCTCGACACCCCCACATTCATTTCTATCGACCCCTTTGCGATAAGGAAGTTGCACGAGGCCTTCGTGTTCATGTTAAAGTCCACATTCAGGCTCTCGTGCTGCTGTGTAGATGTCGAGGCAGCGGCAGAGATATTGGCCTTGAAGGCTATGTCGATATCGCGGATGGCCAGGTATGGAATGGGAACGATCGTGAGCAGCGGCACATTGAGTGTAGCGTCGCGGCCGTTTTTACGGTATAGAAAACTAACGTATGTGGCTTTCTTCTCACCATCCTCGCCCTCAGTCAAACCCACTTCCCTGATAAATTTCCAGGTGGCCTGGGCCGCATTTGTCTGTGCCTCGACACAGGCCTGCAGCGGGCCTCCTATGATAGTGCCAAAAGGCAGTGCCTGCAAGGCAGACATTGCAACTGTCGACGGGGTTGTGTCTATATTGTTCTTTGCCATGGATTATTCCCTTTCATTCGGTTGATTGATGAATCTTGTTGACTAAGAATTCGTGTTGAACTCGAGTTTTCTTTCTATCAACGCTGTGCCGCCCTCTTTTGCAAGAGCCTTGACGGTAGCTTCCTTGGTCGACTTTGCAAAGGTGAACTTCACCCCATCGCCCTGATAGGTTTTGTCTTTGGTTCCTCCTGAGCATTCGATATTTTCGGGTGCAAACTCGCCAAAGGGGTTCTTGTAGATGACAATAATATAGAATTTATCGTTGTCAGTGTACGGGCCGTCAATCGTCAGGTCTCCCTTCTCAGGCACCACGTCGATAGCCTCGCTCAGCATACCCAGTATCTTGGCCATGCCGGAAGGCATAGACTCCTGTCCCGCCTGGACATGTACATCCATCGTGGCCTCGATGCTAAAACGGGAATCCTGTGTGGACTTGGAGTCTCTTTTCGACGAAACACTGGTTTTCATCTTGGAGGTCTTACGCTTTGTAAGCCATCCACCGCCTTTCTTACTCGACGTTTCTCTTTCAATATTCGATTCGATAGAGGTGCCGTCTTCAAGACTTGACTCTTCGGTTCCATTGATGGCAACCTTGAAATCAATCTCAATATTGTTGATGGCGATATAAGGTATCGGGACAATCGTCAGCAAGGGGACGCTGATGTTGGCCCGCCGCCCGTTCTGAAGATATGAGAACACAACATACACAGCTTCTTTTGTGTTGTTCTCACCTTGCTGCAGGCCGACTGCTTCGATGAAATTCACTGTGGACACTGCGGCTTCGGCCTGTGCTTTGATGCAGGCCGACAAAGGTCCACCGATAATACTTTCAAACGGTATACCGTTCAAGGCTCCTACCGTTTTGTTGGCTACACTATCTTCCGGAGGCATAACATTAGATTTTTGTGGTTAATATAAAGATTAAAATACGGTGCAAATATAAGCAAAAAAAAGCATATTACAACTTTTTTTATTAAATAAATTTAATTTTATACCACAAGCACCTAATAACAAACGTCTTAAAAAACACAGGGAGTGATAGCGTGTTAACGTGTGAATGCGTAAATGTGTTTGATGGTTTTTGGGTTTTAAGGGAGGAAGGTTATAATGTTTTAAGGTTTTAAAGCTTAATGGTTTTAGGGTGTTAAAACATTAATCCCTCAAACCATCAATCCCTTTAACCCTCAAACTAACACATTTACGAATTAACACATTAAATTCAAGATTTATTTTGTATATTTGCAGCGCAATTTGCACTTACATTCAAATTATATATAGATTATTTTCAAAGCATTACACACAACACACCGACGCCTGACACCATCCCTTTGCCGTGGTGTGGCTTTGCTGCTGCTTGTCGTTGCGTTGGTGCCGACGGTCTGGGGGCAACGGAAATCCCCCATTTCCGGCACCGTGGTTGACCGCACCACGGGCGAGCCGCTGCCCTTTGTGCAGATTGCCATCGCCAACTCCAAAAGCGGGACGGTGTCGGACATCAACGGACGGTTCGACCTCAGTGTCACAGCTGTCGATACCCTGCTGCACTTCCGCATGGTGGGCTACCGACCCCAGTCGATTACGCTCAAAGGCCACTCGTCGCGCCGCCTCAAGGTGAGCATGGAGCCGGAGGTGAAAACACTGCAGACGGTGAACGTCACCGCCAAGAAAGGCAAACGCGAACGCTACAGCCGCCGCAACAACCCCGCCGTCGATTTGGTGCGACACGTCATCGACCGCAAAGAGGAAAACCACGTCATGGCCAACGAACACTTCAGCCGCCGTGTGTTCGAGAAACTGAACATGTGCCTCGACCAGTTCCACCCCGATTTCGAAAAGCATCTGTTTTGGAAACATTTTCCCTTTGTAGAGAAATACATCGACCGCGCCGAGTTCGACAATGCCGAAATCCTCCACTTCTCCATCCACGAGCGCATGCAGACCCAGAACTACAACCACGGCAGCCTGCGCACCCTCACCACCGCCAACCGGGCCGACGGCGTCGATGCCAACCTCACGCAGGAGGGCTTCGACGACGACCTCGACGCGCTCTTCCCCACCATCGACATCTACGCCAACGAGATAGACCTCATGTCCGTCCGCTTCGTCAGCCCCCTCTCAACCCTCCTTGCCACCACTTTCTACCACTACTATATCACCGACACCGTCGAAATCGACAGCCAGCGCTGCATCGAGCTCTCCTTTGTGCCGTCCAGCAAAGGCAACTTCGGCTTCGTAGGCGCCATGTATGTGGCCGCCGACAGCACCTACGCCGTGAAACGCTACTACCTCCGGGTGCCCGAAGCCGTTGACCTGAACTACGTCCGCGACCTCAACGTCATGCAGTCCTTCCACCGCGACAGCGCCGGGCACTACATCCCCACCCGCACCGACACCTACGGCCGCTTCTACATAGGCAAACGGATGATGCAGGTATATGCCCACAAACTGCAGCTCTACTACGACTACTCCTTCGACACCCTCATCCCCCAGCCCGACAGCCTGTTCACCCCCCTAGCATCACACGCCGTGCTGCCCAACGCCCACAAAGTGCGGCGCAAAGAGTGGAACGCACGCCGCCCCGTGGAGCTCTCCCTGGCCGAGACGTTCCTCGACAGCATGCGCTACGAACTGATGCGTATCCCCTCCATCCGCTTTACCATCAAGACCGTCGAGGCTCTATTCTCAGGCTACATCCCCACCCGCTCCTCACGCGACTCCAGCCGATTCGACTTCGGCTCCATCTACAACTTCGTCAGCCACAACGGCACCGAAGGCCTTCGCCTCCGTGTGGGCGGCATGACCACCGCACGCCTCAACCCGCGCAACTTCATCGACGGCTACGCAGCCTACGGCTTCAAAGACCAACGGTTCAAATTCAACCTCAACCTCATCCACACCTTTGCCGACAAACGCCGTTTCCCCAAAGAGAACCCCCTCGGCTACATCTGCCTCCACGCCGGCTACGACATCGAGTCGCCCGGCCTCTCGTTCGACCAGTACGACCGCGACAACCTCCTCATGTGGACCGACAAAGAGGTGCCCGCGCAATACGTTGCCGACCTGCAGCTCAGGCTGCGCAAACAATGGCCCAACTTCATCGGCCTCGACACCTGGGTGGGCGCCCAGCACATCCAGCCCACCGGCCTGCTCAGCTACCACCGCATCACCCCCCACGGCACCGAGCGGGTGGAAAACATCGTCTATGCCCAATGGGCCACAAGCCTCTCCTTCTCGCCCAACTCGCTGGTGCGCAGCGGCCGCACGGGCGAAAGCTCCCTCCTCAACCTCTCCGCCAACGCCACCGCCGTCACCCTGAGCCACGAAATGGGTCTGCTCGACGGCTTCTACTACAACCGCTCCACCTTCAACATCTTCAACCGCATCTGGTTTGCCGCCCTCGGATACATCGACCTGCGCATGCACGGCGGCATCGTCTGGAACCCCGTGCCCATGCCCAAGCTCTTCGTGCCCAACGGAAACAGCAGCTACTTCCTGTCGCAAAACTCCTTCAACACCATGCGCCCCATGGAGTTCATGACCGACCGCTACGTGTCG
>JAEEGL013975792.1_pt1 | contig 18552 bp, 13 predicted proteins | sample 9134231 | NCBI WGS metagenome assembly JAEEGL01 (sample SAMN16246548, study PRJNA631951) | gut metagenome | biome: gut microbiome; feature: rumen; material: fiber-attached | host: Bos | place: Iran: Karaj | collected 2018-10 | reverse complement strand
CGGACGGCGACGCCCAACAGAGCCGCCGCCACGGCCGCCGCCGCCGCGGCGAGGGCGACCTCTGCGGCGGTCAAAAGGAAAACGCGCTTCGGATCAGCGCGAACAGCTCGCTGAGCTCGCGGACCAGCGAGACCAGCACCACCGCCAGTCCGGCCAGCGTGACCAGAAAGGCCGCGTCCTCCCGCCCGCTTTTGGTGAGGATCAGATTGACCAGCGACACCATCAGCCCGATCCCCGCGATCCTGAAAATGAGATCCGTATCCATACCATCCGCTCCGCCGGCGGCCCGTCTCGCGCAGGCCGCGTTTTCCCGTTCGCTCTATTCTTATGACGTGCCTGTCCGGCGCATGACGCACGCCGGAAAAGAAGCTTCCTTCCGCTCTTGACAAGCCCCCGTCCATCGTTTATAATCAATCTGGAGCGGCGTCGATCCGACCCGGTCCAATTCATTGGGAGGATTCATCTCTATGGACAAACAGAAACTCTATTCCATCGGTAACGCCCATCTGGATCCCGTCTGGCAGTGGCGCTTCCCCGAGGGTCTCGCACTGGTCAAGTCCACCTTCAAGGCGGCGCTGGACCGGATGGACGAGTATCCGGACTACGTCTTCACGTCGGCCTGCGCCAGCTATTACAAGTGGGTGGCCTGCACCGAGCCCGAGCTGTTCGAGCGGATCAAGGAAAAGGTCCGCGAGGGGCGCTGGTGTATCACCGGCGGCATGTGGGTCCAGCCGGACTGCAACATCCCCTCCGGCGAATCCTTCTCCCGCCACCTGCTCTATTCCCAGCGCTTTTTCAAGGAAAATTTCGGTTTTATCCCCAAGACCGGCTATAACGTGGACTCCTTCGGCCACAACGGCATGCTGCCCCAGCTTTTGATCAAGAGCGGCATCGAGAACTACGTCTACCACCGTCCCGATCCGGAACGGGAAAAGCCCGGCATGACCAAAGAGGCGCTCCACATCTGGGAGAGCCCGGACGGCAGCCGCGTGCTCAGCTTCCACATCCCCTTCGGCTACGGCGGCGACATCGAGGAGAAAAAGATCGAGTTCCTCTCGACGCAGTACCAATACCCCGTCATGTTCTTCTACGGCGTCGGCAACCACGGCGGCGGCCCCACGGTCCGCATGCTGGACCGTCTGGAAGAGCTTCGCAAAGAGGATCCCGAGGCGTACCTCTACTCCGGCACCGACCAGTACTTCGACGCGGTCCGCGACAGCGTCGATCTCGGCTCGCTGGACGTGATCAGCGAGGACCTCCAGCACCACGCCAGCGGCTGCTACAGCGCCAACTCCCGCATCAAGTTCCTGAACCGCCGCGCGGAAGAGAGCCTGATCCGCGGCGAGAAGACCGACGTTCTGGCCATGGCCCTGACCGGCGGCGTCTCGCAGCACGACCGCATCACGCGGGCGTGGGAGCGGGTCATGTTCAACCAGTTCCACGACGTTCTGGCCGGCTGCTCCATCAAGCCCGCCTATGAGGACGCCTACGACGGCATGCGCGCCGCCGCGCTGGTGGGCACCGAGGCCACCGTCACCGCTGCCGAGCGCATCTCGTGGCGCGTCAACACCACCAAGTTCTTCGACGGCGGCCCCAGCGAGATGCGCGACCGCCTCTGGCTGCGCGAGGGCGAGGGCTGTCCCATCGTGGTGTTCAACCCCCACTCCTTCCCCGTCAAGCTCAACGTGAGCTTCGGCGTCGGCTACGTCTCCGGCGTCGTCGACTCTTCGGACCGGGACGTTCCCTTCCAGATGGTCCGTGCCCCGTATACCGACGGCTGGTGCCATGAAAAGTGTCTCTTCGAGGCCGAGGTCCCCGCCTTTGGCTATTCCACCTATTACATCTTCAAGGAAGAGCAGAACCACAAGGCCCCCGAGGTGGAGAACGAATTCGTCACCACGGCCCAGTCCATCGAGAACAGCCTGGTCAAGCTGACCTTCGACCGCCACAGCGGCGTCATCACCAGCTTCCTCGACAAAGAGACCGGCCGCGAGCTGACCCGCGGCGGCTTCGCCCGCGGCGTCATCGTGGACGACGAGGTCGCCGACACCTGGTCTCACATGATCTTCACCTTCGACCGCGACGTGGGCGAATTCTCCGACGCCAGGCTGGAGGTCGTCGAGACCGGGCCGCTCCGCGCCACCATGAAGGTCATCTCGACCTATAACCGGTCCGTTCTGACCCAGTACTTCTCGCTGGCCCACGGCAGCAAACAGGTGAGCGTCCGCCTGAAGGTGAACTATCAGGAGCATTACCGGATGTTCAAGCTGTCCTTCCCCATGAACGAGGACGCGCCGCGCGTGATCTACTCCATGCCCTTCGGCTTCATCGAAAAGCCCTGCAACGGCCAGGAAGAGCCCTCTCAGAAGTGGGTGGACCTGTGCGGCCCGGACGGCTCCGGCGTCGCCATCGTCAACAACGGCCGCTACAGCTTCTGTGCCGCCGGCAGCGACCTGCGCATGGTGGCGGCCCGCGGCTGCGCCTTCCTCGACCACTACGGCCAGAAGGTCCGCGACAACGAGATCGAGTTCCTGGATCAGGGCGAGCTGGAGTTCAACTACGCCATCCTGCCCCACGGTCCCTCCCGCACCGAGGTCATCCGCGCGGCGGAGCTGATCAACATGCCCTGCGAGACCTACGAGGAGACGCACCACGCCGGGACCCTGCCGCCGGTCAACGGCCAGATGTCCGTCAGCGTGCCCAACGTGCTGGTCCAGGCCGTCAAGTTCGCCGAGAACGGGAACGGCTGGGTTCTCCGCGCCTTTGAGACCGAGGGCACGCCCACGGCGGCCGAGATCGATCTGCCCTTTGCCAAGAACAAGGTGACCGCCTCGTTCGGCCCGCAGGAGATCAAGACCTTCTTCGTGCCCTTCGACGGCGGCGCGCCAAAAGAGGTGCTGATCACCGAGCTCGACGCATGATCCTCTACGTCGTTCGCCATGGCGATCCGGATTACGCCGTCGATTCTCTGACCCCGCTGGGCCGACGCCAGGCCGAGGCCGTGGGCCGCAGGCTTGCCGCGGCCCGGGTGGACCGGGTGTTCTCCTCGCCCCTGGGCCGGGCCCGGGCCACGGCCCAGCCCCTCTGCGAGCTGCTGCACCGGGAGCCCGCGATCCTGGACTGGGTCGCCGAGGACCATGCCTGGAAGGACATCGCCGTCCCGGTCGGCGCCGGGCGGGACGACTTCGTCTACAACGCCTTTCCGGGAAGGACCTTCAAGACCGATGCGCTGCTGAACGCCTCGCCCGAGGTCTTCGAGGCGGATCCCGCCGCCCACGGAGCCCATGTGACCCGGGGCCTGGCACGGGTCGGCGCCGGGTCGGACCGGCTTTTGGCCGAGCTGGGCTATGAGCGGATCTCCCGGGCCGTTTATCGGGCGGCCCCGGGATCGGACGAGCGGATCGCTGTCTTCTGCCACGAGGGAGCCGGGATGCTCTGGATGTCCTGGCTTCTGGGGCTTTCGCCCCACCTGTTTTGGTCCGGCTTCTCCTTCACCCACTCGGCGGTGAGCATCTTCCAATTCCCGGTCTCGGGCGAGGACTGTGCCCGCTGTCTGGCCCTGTGCGACACCTCACATCTCTATGCCGAGGGGCTCCCCCTCCGGCACCACAACCGGATCTGGTACTGATCCCATCGCCTTCCGCACCGTAAAAAAGCCCGAAGCGGCAGCCGCCGCTTCGGGCTTTTTCTTTTTCGCCGTGCTTGGAGAACCCCGTCTCAATCGACGTATTTCACCATGTCGCTGGTACGGTACGGAAAGCGCAGCGCGCTCCCGTCGCCCAGATCGACCCACAGAACGGGCAGGATCTGTTCGTTCCCGTCCGCGTCCCGCTGCCCGTGCGGCTCTTCGAGAAAGACCTCCAGCCCCGCAGGGAGGCCGACGGCCTCAAGGTCCTCGTCCGGCGCTTCGCCGTCCGCCGTCCGGGTGCGGCCGATCGAACGGAGAGCGGACCGCTCGGCGTCGCCGAAGGGGAAGGTCTCCTCCTCCCGTTGGGCGCCGCAGAGGACGTACCGGTCCCCGCCGTAGAACAGCGTCAGATCCGGCTGGATCTGACGGGGATCCGTCCCGGCGTACCACCCGCTCTGGAAATAGACCCGGAGCCCCGACCGGAGGCCAAAGGCCTCGAGGTCCTCGTCCGGCCAGCCCTGCGCGGCCTTGGTCCGGCCCAGCTCTTCAAGACCGGCCCGGACCCCCTCCCCGAAGGGACGGGTGTATTCCTCCAGCATCGTGTCGTAGAGCCAATAGCTTCGCCCCTGGTAAAACACGACGACGGCCGGCGGGAACTCGAAGATCCCGTCGCCGAAGCCGGTCTGCCCCGGCACCGTGCTCCCGCAGCTCTCCGGCGTTTTCACCGCGCCCTCGTCGCTGAAGGCCAGCAGAACGCCGTTCCCGTCCCCCAGCTCGACCCAGAGCGCGCCATGGTCCCCGGTCGGATCGCGCGCCGGTCCGGCGGATCCGTCCGACGCGGCCGGGTCCGCTTCCGCTGTGCCGGTGCCTGCGCCGCTCGCCGCGGCGGTGGTCCGCTCTTCCGCCGGCCCGCCGCAGGCGGCCGACAGCACGGTCAGGAGAATCGTCAGGATCGCCGCGGCGATCCCCGTTCGAGGTCTTCTCATCGGGATCCCTCCTTGCAAAACGGTGCGCCGCCCATCCTCTGCGCGGGCCCGCTTGCCGATATTACCGCGCAGGCGGCGGAAAAGGACCACCCGCGCGGTGGAGCTTCACGTGAAAAAGGCGCGGTCTGTCTTTCCCGGCGGGAAAGACAGACCGCGCCGACCGAAGATCACATTTTTTCAGCGCAGACGCGCGCCGCACTCTTCGCCCAGCGCGCGGACGATGGCCGCGAATCGCTCGTCGGCCTGTTCGTCGGTGACGGTGCCGTTGTCGTCGGCAAAGACGATGGAGAAGGCCACGCTCTTCTCGCCCGGGGCGATGGGGATCCCGCGGTAGACGTCGAACAGGTCCACCTCGCGGCAGAGCTTGCCGCCGGCGCGGCGGATACAGGCGGACAGCGCGCCCACCGTGACGCTTTCGCGGCAGATGACGGCGATGTCCCGGTACAGCGCCGGATACTTGGAGATGGGCCGGTAGACCGCCGTGCCTCGCTCCAGCCTGAGCATGGCGCCGACGTCCAGATCCGCGGCATAGACCCGGGACTGGAAGCCGAACTGCTCCGAAACGGCGCCGGAAATCTCGCCGACGACGCCCAGCGTCACGCCGTTGACCGAAACGACCGCCGTGCGGCCCGGGTGGAAGGCGGGATCGTCGCGCAGAGCCGCGTATTCGCCCGCCGCGCCGAACTGCGCGGTGAAGATGGCGTCCAGCACGCCCTTGAGCGAGTAAAAGTCCGCCTTTTCACCGTATTCGGCCAGCATGAAGCGATAGCTCTCCGTGGGGATGGCGGCGGCGTCCACCGCGCCGTCCGGGGTCAGCGCCGGCGAGAAGACCTTGGCGATCTCGAACAGCCGCGCGGCCTTGACCTTGACCTTCTGGTTGGAGGCAACGGCGTTCAGCAGCGACGGCAGGGCCGTGGTGCGCATGACCGACTCGTCCCCGCCCAGCGGGTTGAGAATGGAGAGGGATTTGCGCAGGGGGCTGTCGGCAGGCATCAGGATCTTGTCGTAGGTCTTGGGCGAGAAGAAGGTGAAGGTCAGGATCTCGTCGAAGCCGAAGCCGGCCGCCGCGTCGGAGAGCGCCTCGCGGAGCTGCTGCTCCGGCGTGCGGACCACGGGCTTGGCGTCCCCGGCGAAGGTGGTGGTGGGGATGTTGTCATAACCGTAGAACCGGGCGACCTCTTCCGCCAGATCGGCGGTGCAGGCCACGTCGTCCCGCCAGTACGGGATCGCGAGCGACCCGTCGGCCTGCTTTTCCAGACCGACCCGGGCGAAATAGCCGTCCATCTCCCGGTCCGGGATTCCCGTGCCCAGCAGCACGTTGATCCGGCCGTAGTCCGGCTTGATGGTGCGGACCGGGCGCGGGTCGGGATAGACGTCGATCTTCCCGCCGACGACCTTGCCCGCGCCGAGCTGTTCGACCAGCTCGCAGGCGCGGTCCAGCGCCGCGGCGCAGTTCTCGGGCGGCAGGTATTTCTCGAAGAGCGAGGACGAATCGGTCCGCATGCCCAGCGCCTTGGAGGTCAGACGGATGCTGGCCCCGTCGAAGCAGGCGGACTCGAAGACGACGGTCCGGGTGGAATCCGTGATCTCGCTGTTCTCGCCGCCCATGACGCCGGCCACGGCCACGGGCTTGTCCGCGTCCGCGATGACCAGCATAGAGCTGTTCAGCTCCCGCGGCTTGCCGTCCAGCGTGTTCATGGTCTCACCGTCGGCGGCGCGCCGGACGCAGATCCGGCTGCCGGAGAGACAGGCGTGATCGAAGGCGTGCATGGGCTGGCCGTACTCCAGCATGACGTAGTTGGTGATGTCCACGATGTTGTTGATGGCGCGGATCCCCTGGGCCCAGAGGCGCATGCGCAGCCATTCGGGCGACGGCTCGATGCGGACGTCCGTCACCGTCCTGGCCATATAGCGCTTGCACAGGTCCGGAGCCTCGATGGAGACGTCGGAGAGGAATTCCGACACGTCTCCCTCCCCCGCCGGGGCCACGGGCTCGGCGGCGTTCAGCGGCCGGTCGAAGGTGGCCGCCGCCTCGCGGGCCAGCCCCAGGATCGAACAGCAGTCCGGCCGGTTGGGCGTGATCTCGAACTCGATGGCGCTGTCGTCCATGCCCAGCAGCTTGGTCACGTCCTCGCCCGGTTCGCCCTTGGGCAGGATCAGGATCCCGTCCTCCGCGCCGTAGGGGCACTCGTGCCTGGTCAGGCCCAGCTCGGCGAAGGAGCAGAACATCCCCTGACTCAGCGCGCCGCGCAGCTTGCCGGATTTGATCTTGACGCCGCCGGCCAGGCGCGCGCCGTCCAGCGCCACGGGCACCAGCGCGCCGGGAAAGACGTTGGTGGCGGCGGTGACGATCTGAAGCTCTTCCGAGCCGACGTCCACGCGGCAGATCGACAGCTTGTCCGCGTCGGGGTGCTTTTCAACGGACAGGATGCGCCCGACCGCGACGGACGAGATCTCTTCGTCCAGTTTTTCCAGCGTTTCGACCTTGGATCCGGACATGGTGAGCCGGTGCATCAGCGTTTTGACGTCCACGTCCCGAAGGTCGACCAGCTCGTTCAGCCATTTGAGTGAAAGTCTCATGATTGGTTCCCTGCCTTCCCGGATCAATAGAATTGGTGGAGAAAGCGCGTGTCGTTTTCAAACAGCAGGCGCATATCGTCGATCTTGTACTTCAAAAGGGCCAGCCGCTCCTGTCCGATGCCGAAGGCATAGCCGGAATAGATCTCCGGATCGATGCCCGCCATGCGAAGCACGTTGGGGTGCACCACGCCGGCGCCCAGGATCTCGATCCAGCCCTCTCCCTTGCACAGCCGGCATCCGGCGCCGCCGCAGGCGAAGCACGAGACGTCCATCTCGGCGCTGGGCTCGGTGAACGGGAAGTGGTGCGGACGGAAGCGGACCCGGGTCTCGGGGCCGAAGAACATCTGCGAGAACTGGGTCAGGGCGCCCTTCAGATCCGACAGACCGATGTTGCGGTCCACGATCAGCCCTTCGATCTGGTGGAAGAAGGGCGAATGGGTGGCGTCCACGTCGTCGCTGCGATAGACCGCGCCGGGGCAGATCATGCGCAGCGGGGGCTTGTGGTTCTCCATGAAGCGCGCCTGGACAGAAGAAGTCTGGGTGCGCAGCAGCATGTTATCGGAGAAATAGAACGTGTCCTGCACGTCCCGGGCCGGATGGTTGGCCGGGGTATTCAGCGCGTCGAAGTTGTAATAGCCGAACTCGACCTCCGGCCCCTCGGCGACGGAAAAGCCCATGGACGTGAAGATGTCCTCGATCTCACGGCGCACCAGCGTCAGCGGGTGACGCGAGCCGATGCGGCAGGGGGTCCCGGGGACCGTGACGTCGATGGTCTCCCCCGCCAGACGCCGCTCTTCCTCTTTTTTCTTCATCCGGGCGGCCGCCTCGGCCAGCTTGGCCTCGATCTTGGCCCGGACCTCGTTGGCCCGGGCGCCGATGACGGGCCGCTCTTCCGGGCTCAGCGAGCCCATCCCGCGCAGGATCGACGTCAGCTCGCCCTTTTTGCCCGTATAGGCGACGCGCAGCTCCTCCAGCCGCTGGGGCTGATCGGCCTGGTCCAGCTCTCGTATGGCCCGGCCGAGGATCTCGTCCAGTTTCTCTTTCATCTCCGATACACCCTTTCGTTTGGCATGTAAAAAGTCCGCGCCCCGAATCGCATCAAGGCCGGACTTGACCGGTATACCACCTTGCGCCGCGCGGCCGCGGCACGGTTGTTGACAAGGGCCGACACCCCGCGGCGCGATAACGGGGCCGACCCGTCCGCTCCCTACCGGCCCGAAGGCGTTCAGGAGGGAAACTCCGGAGGGAAAGCACGTCTCTCGAAAGGAAACGGCCCGCTTTCAGCTCTTGGGCGGGACCTCTCTTGTTTTTCCCGTGTTCCGAGGGACGCACGCCGCGCGGTCCGCGCGCTCCATCACAGTTTTTATTATCTTACCACAAGCGGCCGGGAATTGCAAGCGTTTTTTTGCACAAAAGGATTGTTTACACAGGCCCCGGAAAATGATATAATGAGACACGAAAGCCAACGCTGTCACCGCATCTTCTCAAAGGGAGGTTTTTTCGATGAAAGACGGGATCGTTTCCGCTGCGGCCGGTTCGCCGCGTGTTTCGCTGGGGGATCCCCGCGCCAACGCCGCCGAGATCGTGCGGCTGATCCGGGCCGCCGCCGACGGCGGCGCGGCCGTTCTGGTGCTGCCGGAGCTCTGCCTGACGGGCAGTACCTGCGGCGATCTGTTCTTCCAGTCCGCGCTGATCCGCGGCGCGGAAGAGGCGCTGGGCCGGATCCTGGACGAGACCCGAGACTGTCCCGTCTTGACCTTCGTCGGCCTGCCCGCAACGGCGGGCGGATCGCTGTGCGACTGCGCCGCCGTCCTCTGCGGCGGCAGGCTGCTGGGCGTCGTGCCGCGGACGGACTTCTCCGACCTTGCCGCGCGGACCGCGTTCCGCGCGTTTTCGCCCGCCCCCTCCGGCGTTTCCGAGATCTCGCTGGCCGGAAGCGTCGTCCCCTTCGGGGCGGACCTGCTCTTCTCCTGCCGTTCGGTCCCAGGCCTGGTGGCGGCCGCCGGGTTCGGCGGGGACCTCTGGGCCCCCGTCTCTCCGCTGGAGCGCCGTGCGCTGGCCGGGGCCACGGTGCTGGCGGGACTTTCCGCCTCGCCCGAGCTGGTCGCCCGTTCCCGGGCCAGGCGTAACGCCGCCCTCAGTCTGAGCGCCCGACTGGTCTGCGGCTGTGTCGTCGCCGAGGCCGCCTCCGGCGCGGGGGACGGAGAATCCTCCACCGACGCCGTCTTCTCCGGCCAGCTTCTGATCTGTGACCGGGGCGAGACGGCCGCCGAGAACCCGCCCTTCGGCGGGAAGGACCTGATCTTCTCCGAGATCGACGTTTCGCATCTGCTCTTTGACCGCCGCCGCTCTCAGGCCTTTGCCGGCGGAGACCCCGCCTGCCGGACCGTCGAGTTCTCTCTTCCCTGCCGCACGTCCCGTCTGACGCGCGGCGTCGCTCCCCTGCCCTTCGTCCCCGCCGACCCGGACGAGCGCGCCCGGCGCTGCGCCGAGGTGCTGGAGATCCAGACCCACGCGCTGGCCCGGCGGCTCGGCCCGCGCTTCGGCGCGGTGGTCGCCGTCTCCGGCGGGCTGGATTCCACGCTGGCGCTGCTGGTCACCGCCCGCGCCTTCGACCTGCTGGGCCGCCCGCGCAGCGAGATCCTGACCGTGACCATGCCCTGCTTCGGCACCACGGCGCGGACCCGCGGGAACGCCGAGATCCTGTGCGAGGCGCTGGGCACCTCGTTCCGGGTCGTGGACATCGCCGAGGCCGTCGCGGCCCACTTCCGGGACATCGGCCACGACCCCGCCGACCGCAGCGTGACCTATGAGAACGCCCAGGCCCGCGAGCGGACTCAGATCGCCATGGATCTGGCCAACAGCCGGAACGCCATGGTCGTCGGCACCGGCGACCTGTCCGAGCTGGCGCTGGGCTGGGCCACCTACAACGGGGACCACATGTCCAACTACGCCGTCAACGGCGGCGTGCCCAAGACTCTGATCCGCGCCGTGGTCGCCCACTGTGCCGGCCGCGCCCGTGCGGACGGAGAGACTGCGCTGGCCGCCGTGCTGGAGGACATCCTGGCCACCCCCGTCTCGCCGGAGCTGCTGCCCGCGGAAAACGGCGAGATCGCCCAGAAGACCGAGGATCTGGTGGGCCCCTACGAGCTGCACGACTTTTTCCTGTACCGCATGGTGCGCTGGGGCGAAAGCCCGCGGAAGATCTACCGCATGGCGGTCAAGGCCTTTTCCGGACCGGAGCACCGGTTCGAGCCCGCCGTGGTCGCCCGGTGGCTGGCCGTTTTCACCCGGCGCTTTTTCTCCCAGCAGTTCAAACGCTCGTGCATGCCGGACGGGCCGAAGATCGGCTCGGTGGGCCTTTCGCCCCGGGGCGACTGGCAGATGCCGAGCGACGCCTGCGCCGCCCTCTGGACGGCCGAGGCCGAGGCCCTGCTGTCCGACTGATCTCCCTGCCGACCCCTGTCAAGCGTAAAATACAAGGCCGCCGTCCCCCGCCGGGGGGACAGCGGCCTTTTCGCCGTCATTCTGACGCGTTCCGGCTTCAGCGGACCGTGTTGATCAGATCGCCGATGCCGTCCACGCGCACGCGGACCGTGTCGCCGCGCTGCATGGGACCCACGTTCACCGGCGTCCCCGTGGAGACCACGTCCCCCGGCAGCAGAGTCATGCACTCGGTGATGAACTCCATCAGGAACGGAACGTCCCACATCAGATTGTCCGTGGTGGAATCCTGCTTCAGCTCGTCGTTGAGCCAGGTGCGGATCCTCGCGCCGGAGGACGGATCGAAGTCCGTCTCGACCGCAGGGCCCACGGGGCAGAAGGTGTCGAAGCCCTTGCCGCGGGTCCACTGAGCATCCTTTTTCTGGATGTCGCGGGCCGTCACGTCGTTGACGCAGGTATAGCCCAGGATGTACTCCGCCGCGTCCTCGGCGCGGACCTTGTGCGCGGTCTTTTTGATCACGAAGCCGAACTCGCCCTCGAAATCCACCCGCTGGGAGCAGGACGGGTATTCCACCTCGCCGAAGGGGTCGTTGAGGCTGGTAGCCGGCTTGATGAAGATCGTCGGCGTTTCGGGCACCGGCTCGCCGAACTCGACGGCGTGGTCGTAATAGTTCTTGCCGATGCAGACGATCTTGGTGGGGTCGCAGGGCGCCAGCAGCGCCGCCGGATCGTAGGGAACGGTCTCTCCCGAGGGCACGACGCTCTCGTACGGCGTCCCCTCGATCAGCAGGACGGTCTCTCCGGCCAGCACGCCCCAGCGCGCCAGGCCCTCGTGGCGGATCTTGACAAGGATCATGGTTTACCTCCCGTTATGGATCAGCATTTCGCCGATGGAACGCAGTTCATCCGCGCCGAGCCCCGTCTCGGCCGAACAGAGCAGGACGGTGCCGAAGACCTCGGCAAAACGCCGCTCTGCGGCCGTGCGCTCGGCGCTCTTGAGCTTTTCGCACTTGTTGGCCGCCGCGACGTACGGGATCCGGTGCGACCGGAAATAGTCGGCCATGACCCGGTCGCTGTCCTGGACGGGGATCCGCCCGTCCAGCACGATGACGCCCATGGCCGGCAGCTTCCGATTGCCCACCACGGCCAGGAACGAGTCGATGAGCCGGGCCCAGCGCTCGCGTTCGTCGTGCGGGCGGCGGGCATAGCCGTACCCCGGCAGGTCGCAGAGCATCAGGCTCCCGTCCACGCAGAACAGGTTGACGTTGGTGGTCTTGCCCGGAGACGAGCCTACCCGCGCCAGCCCCTTGCGGCCGGTCAGCAGGTTGATCAGCGACGACTTGCCGACGTTGGACCGCCCGGCGAACACCAGCGACGGAAGCTCGGGGAGCTCCAGATCGGCAAGCCGCGCGGCGGTGGTCAGAAATTCGGCGTTTTGATAGTTCATGATTTCAGATTCTTTCGGATGCCCATGCTGGCAGGAAGCTCGGCCTCGGGCTCGGCGGCCGGCGCGGCGACCGCGCGGTAGGGCTCTTTGACCTCGATCACCGGCTCCAGCGCGGCGGCGATGACCTCGTCCAGCGTCCGGACCGGGATGAAGCGCACCTGCTGCCGGACCACGGGATCCACCTCGTAAAGGTCCGGCTCGTTGTCCGCCGGGATGATGACGCGGGTGATCCCCGCCTTATAGGCCGCCATGGACTTTTCCTTCAGGCCGCCGATGGGCAGGACCCGTCCGCGCAGCGTGATCTCGCCGGTCATGGCCAGATCCCCGTAGACCGCGCGCCCGGTCAGGGCCGACACGATGGCCGTGGCCACGGTGATGCCGGCCGACGGGCCGTCCTTGGGGATGGCACCCTCTGGGAAATGGACGTGGATGTCGTTGGACTTGTAAAAATCTGGGTCGATCATCAGGCTTTCCGCCCGGCTGCGGATGAAGCTGATGGCCGTCCGGGCGGACTCCTTCATCACGTTGCCCAGATTGCCGGTCAGCTCGATGGCGCCGCTGCCGCGCAGGATGTTGACCTCCGCCTCCAGCAGCTCGCCGCCGACGCTGGTCCAGGCCAGTCCATTGACCGCGCCGACGCGGTTCTCCCGGACGGTCTCGTCGCGCTTGAACTTCCGCGGGCCGAACCACAGGGCGATCTTTTCCGCCGAAACCGTCACGGACTTGCGCTCCGGCTCCTCCGCCAGCTCCCGGGCCGCCTTGCGGCAGCAGGCGGCCAGCATGCGCTCCAGCGTCCGAACGCCCGCCTCGCGGGTGTAGCCGTCGATCAGCAGCCGGATCGTGTCGTCCGGGATGCGGAACACGCGCCCGTTCAGACCGTGGCGCCTGAGCTGCTTGGGGATCAGATGCCCGCGGGCGATGTGCAGCTTTTCCTCATCGGTATAGCTGGACAGCTCGATGACCTCCATGCGGTCCAGCAGCGCGGGCGGGATGCTGTGGGGCTCGTTGGCCGTGGTGATGAACATCACGTCCGACAGGTCGAAGGGGACCTCGATATAGTGGTCGCGGAAGGCGTGGTTCTGCTCGGCGTCCAAAACCTCCAGCAGCGCGCTGGACGGGTCGCCCTTATAGTCCGAGCCCAGCTTGTCGATCTCGTCCAGCAGCAGCACGGGATTGGCGCTTCCCGCCTGGCGGATGCCGGTCATGATGCGCCCCGGCATGGCGCCGATATAGGTCTTCCGGTGGCCGCGGATCTCCGCCTCGTCCCGGACGCCGCCCAGCGACACGCGGGCCAGCTTCCGGTCCATGGCCCGGGCGACGGACATGGCGACGCTGGTCTTGCCCACGCCCGGAGGGCCCACCAGACAGAGGATCTGGTTCTTAAGCTCCGGCGCCAGAGACCGGACAGCGATGTACTCCAGCACGCGGTCCTTGACCTTGTCCAGCCCGTAATGGTCGGCGTCCAGGATCTTTTTGGCCCGCTTCAGGTCCAGCCGGTCCTTGGTCTTTTTGTCCCACGGAAGCTCCAGCACCGTGTCCAGATAGGCGCGCAGCAGCGCCGACTCGGACATATTCTGCCCGTATTTTTTCAGGTTCTCGACGTCCTTCAGCAGCTTTTTCTTCGCATCGGGGTCGCGGATCAGCTTGTTGATCCGCGACTCATAGCCGTCTTCGGACTGGTCGTCCTCTTCGCCCAGCTCGTTGCGGATGGCCTTCAGCTGCTCGCGCAGGACGTAATCCTTCTGGTTGCGGTCCAGCTGTTCCTTGACCTTTTCCTGGATCTTGCTCTCGGCCTTGAGGATCTCCATCTCCTCGCTGAGCAGGGTGCAGATCTTGTTCAGCCGCTTGACGGGATCGAACTCTTCCAGGATCTTCTGCTTGTCGCCGAACTCCATCTGAGAGTTCTGGGCGATATAGTCGGCAAGATAGCCGGTCTTTTCCGACGAGATGACCTCGAGCACGGTCTCCATGCCCATATAGGGGTTCATCTCGGCGTACTCCTCATAGAGCTTCTTGGCGAAGCGGATCAGGGCGTCGTACCCCTCCTGTCGGTCCTCCTCCACGTGCTCGGACACCGTGGCCTCGATGTACGGGTCGTACCCCGTGAACCGGTCCGCGGTGCCGCGGGCGGTGCCCTCGACCAGGACGCGCAATCCCCCGCCGGGCAGCTTCAGCATCTGCTTGATCTTGGAGACGGTCCCGACGCGATACAGATCGTCCTCCCGGGGATCGTCGTCCCGCATATCCTTCTGGGTCAGCAGAAAGATGGTCTGGTCACGGTTCATGGCCGCCTCCAGCGCGCGCTTGGACTTTTCCCGCCCCACGTCGAAGTGGAGCAGCATATGAGGAAACACCGTCACACCGCGAAGCGCTACCAGCGGCATGGCGACGGAGGCTTTGAAGATCGGTCCGCTCATCGTGATTCATTCCACCTTTCGCAAGGGTATGGTCTTATTATATCCCAGTCAGCCGGATTTAGCAAGGTCGTTTTGAAAACGCTTTTTGAACAAAAAGCCCCTTCGAAGGAGATCGCCTCTCCCCCGAAGGAGCTTCCGGCCGTTGGGATGGCCCGGCTCAGCGGGCGGCCCGCCGCGCCTTGGCGGCGGTCAGCTGGGGCATGACGCGCTTGCCGGGGATACGCCCGATCACGGGCTCTTCCGTGCCCAGCACGCAGCCGCGGGTGATGCGGACCGACGTGATGCTCTCGTCGGACGGGATCTCGTACATGAGCTTCGTCATGACGCGCTCCGCCACCGAGCGAAGGCCGCGGGCGCCAATGTTCCGTGCCAGCGCGGCGTCGGCGATCTCGGACACCGCGTCGTCGTCGAAGGTCAGCTCGACGCCCTCCATGGCGAACAGACCGCAGTACTGCTTGATCAGAGCGTTCTTGGGCTGGGTCAGGATGGCGACCAGCTCGTCCCGCCCCAGCGGCCGCATGCCCACGATCAGCGGCATCCGGCCCACCAGCTCGGGAATCAGACCGTACTTGATGACGTCGTGGCTCTCGATCTGCTTCAGCAGGAAGCTGTCGTCGCGCTCCTTCTTCGACATGATGACCGAGTTGAAGCCCACCGATTTGTTGGAGATGCGCTTTTCGATGATGCGGTCGATGCCGTCGAAGGCGCCGCCGCAGATGAACAGGATGTTCTTCGTGTCGATCTGGATGAACTCCTGCTGGGGGTGCTTGCGCCCGCCCTGAGGCGGCACGTTGGCCACGGTCCCCTCCAGGATCTTCAGCAGCGCCTGCTGGACGCCCTCACCGCTGACGTCCCGGGTGATGGACTGGTTCTCGCTCTTGCGGGAGATCTTGTCGATCTCGTCGATGTAGATGATGCCGCGCTCCGCCTTGTCCACGTCCATGTTGGCGGCCTGGATCAGACGAAGCAGAATGTTCTCCACGTCCTCGCCCACATAGCCCGCCTCGGTGAGGGTCGTGGCGTCGGCGATGGCGAAGGGCACCTGCATCAGACGGGCCAGCGTCTGGGCCAGATAGGTCTTGCCGCAGCCGGTGGGACCCATCAGCAGGATGTTGCTCTTCTGCAGCTCGACGTCCGACCCCTGCGAGTAGAACACACGCAGATAGTGGTTATAGGTGGCGACGGCCAGAGCGATCTTTGCCTCGTCCTGTCCGATGACGTATTCGTCCAGTGCGGCCTTGATCTCCATGGGCTTTGGCAGGGCCTCGATGGGAGGCGCGCTGACGGCCTTCTGCCGGCCAAGCGACTCTTCCTCCGCGATGACCTCGCTGCACACGCGGACGCACTCTTCACAGATGTACGCTCCGTCGCCGCTGATCAGTCTTCCGGCGCGCGAACGCGGCTTTCCGCAGAACGAGCATTTGATCCGTTCGCCGGTGTTGTCGTTTGCCATTGCGTTGATACCGTTCCTTTCCGGATGCGGCGCACCTTACCGGTGCTCGATGACCTTGTCGATGATGCCGTATTCCGCGGCCTCCGCGGCGGTCATGAAGTTGTCGCGCTCCGTGTCGATCTGGATCTGCTCCAGAGGCTTTCCGGTCCGCTCGGCCAGGATCCGGTTCAGGTTGTCCTTGATCTGAAGGATCCGCGCCGCGTGGATCTTGATGTCCGTGGCCTGCCCCTGGAAGCCGCCCAGCGGCTGGTGGATCATGATCTCGCTGTTGGGCAGCGCGAACCGCTTTCCCCTGGCGCCGGCGGCCAGCAGGAACGCGCCCATGCTGGCGGCCATTCCCACGCAGATGGTGGAGACGTCCGGCTTGATGTAGTTCATGGTGTCGAAGATCGCCATGCCCGAGGTGATCGAGCCGCCGGGGCTGTTGATGTAGAGCGAGATGTCCTTGTCGCTGTCCTCCGCCTCAAGGTGGAGAAGCTGGGCGACCACGAGGCTCGCCGTCACGTCGTTGACTTCGTCGTTGAGAAAGACGATGCGGTCCTTGAGCAGACGGGAAAAGATGTCGTAGCTCCGTTCGCCGCGGTTGGTCTGTTCGATGACATACGGGACCAAACTCATTTGCTTTGCCTCCTTTGGGTCAGATGGTTCTCTCCGCCGCGCCGCACAGGCGGCACGGCCGGCCGGCGATCACTCGCCGGCCTTCTCTTCGGCCGCCTCTTCGGCGGCGGGAGACGCGTCCGCCGGCTCGTCGTCCGGGACGGGGTCGGTCTTGACGGCGTGCTCCTTGATGACGTTCAGGGCCTTCTCCTTGGCCAGATCCTCGCGGACCGCCTCGGCCGGCATATACTCGCGGGCCTGGGCAGCGTCGACGCCGCCGTTCTCGGCGATCTTGGCGTATTCGGCCTCGACCTCTTCGTCGGTGACCTCGACGCCCTCAGCCTTGGCGACGGCCGCCAGCGCCAGCGAGGTCTTGACCATGCGCTGAGCGCGGTCGGAGAAGTTCGCGCGGAACTGTTCCATGGTGGACCCGGTCATCTTCAGATAGGTCTCGACCGTGGCGCCCTGCGCGCGGAAGCGATAGTCGAAGTCTTCGACCAGGCGGTCGATCTGCTGCTCGACCATGCACTGGGGGATCTCGACCTCGGTCACGTCCAGAAGCGCGTCCACCAGCCGGTTCTCGAACTCGGCGTTGGCGTTGTTTTCCTTGGCCTTTTCCAGTTTGCCCCTGATGTCGGCCTTCAATTCGTCGAGCGTCTCGAATTCCGAGACGTCCTTGGCGAACTCGTCGTCCAGCTCGGGCAGGATCTCTTCCCTGACCTCGTGGACGAGGCACTTGAAGACGGCTTCCTTGCCGGCCAGATCCTTGGCGCCGTAATCCTCGGGGAACTTGACGGTCACGTCGCGGCTCTCGCCGGCGGCGGCGCCGACCAGCTGGTCCTCAAAGCCCGGGATGAACTGGCCGGAGCCCAGCTTCAGCTCGTGGTTCTCGCCCTTTCCGCCCTCGAAGGCGGCGCCGTCCACGAAGCCCTCGAAGTCCAGCAGAACGGTGTCGCCGTTCTGAGCGGGACGGTCGACGGCCTCCTTCTGCATCTGGCGGCGGCGGCGCAGATCCAGCTCGCGGTCCACGTCCTCGTCGGTGACGGGCAGAAGCTCGTACTCGGCGCTCAGACCCTTGTACTCGCCCACCGAAGCCTCGGGGCGGGTGGTGACCTTGGCGGTGAAGGTAAAGCCCTCGTCGCTGAGGTCCTGCAGCTCCACGGCGGCCTGATCGACGGGATCGATGCCGGCCTCTTCCACGGCGGCCTTATATGCGTCAGGGAAGGCAAAATTCACGGCGTCCTCATAGAACACGCCTTTGCCGTAATAGCGTTCGATGGTCTTTCTGGGCGCCTTGCCGGGACGCCAGCCCGGGATGCTGCGGAATTTCGAGACGTTCTTCTTATAGCTCTTCTGGACGGCCGCCTCGAATTCCGCCTGCTCGACGGCGATGGTCAGCGTCGTCTCGTTGACGCCGGTCTTTTCTGCGTTCTTCAAGATCATTTGTATTTTCCTCCGATATGGTTGGATACGACAGTCCGTCTGGGATCCGTAACTGATTTATTATATCATATCCCGAAGAAAAATACCATAGGTTTGTTCCAACATTTTGACAGTTTTTTTTCACAGGGACCCCGACCCCTTTGTGGTTTCCGCATACAAAGGCGTCCGCCGGCGTTTCGCGCGCCGGCGGACGGTGCCGTATGTCCTTCTCTCCGGCGCTGTTCCGCCGGGAACTTTTCACCTTCCGATCCGGAAGACCGCGCGCAGAACGGCGCTGACGAACCGTCCCGGCTTGACGACGACCACGTTCAAAGGCGTTTTCACCTCCCCCGTCCCGGCGGGCCTTTCCGGCCTCTCGGCTCATCCTATGCCTCCGGACGGCCGTGTGACACCGCGCCGCTATTCCTGACGGATGGCATCGATGGGCCGCATCCGCACCGCGGCCAGCGCCGGGACCACGCCGGCGGCCAGTCCCGCCGCAGCGGTGGCGCCCGCGGGCACCAGCACGGTCCCGGCAGTCAGCACGGGACGGGTCCCCAGGACGATCTCAAAGGCGG
>JAEEGL012393723.1_pt1 | contig 18552 bp, 14 predicted proteins | sample 9134231 | NCBI WGS metagenome assembly JAEEGL01 (sample SAMN16246548, study PRJNA631951) | gut metagenome | biome: gut microbiome; feature: rumen; material: fiber-attached | host: Bos | place: Iran: Karaj | collected 2018-10 | reverse complement strand
GGAACAGGATGTAGACAGCCTTGATCAAAGCGGGCATTTTGACAACAATCTCGTCATAGTGCGACAAGACTATCTCCATGTCCCGATTCACCACCATCGGACTGGGTTTGTTATCAATGATAATGAGTCCCTGCAGTTTCAGCAGCAGCTCTTTCGGGTCGGCGTGATAGGTGGTGACATAGCGGATGACGGCGGCCTGAATTTCTTCAATGGCACGTTGCTGTTCAAGGTCATGCTCAGTAATCTGCTTATCCTCCTGTTCCTCGAGTGTGTGGCGACAGGGCGATTCTGATTCCCCAGTCAACAACATTTCGTTGAGTTGGAAGTCTATCAACGAACCCGACGATTTCCTGGAGATGTTGCGCATGGCCCGTATCACACTCCGTTTTGGTTTCCTTACGCTATGTTCTGATGGCAAAGACGGGCACGCCTCGGCAACTGACTCGCGACATTCATCAATCTGGAAAACATCCGCATCTATCACCACATCGCCAAGCGTGGGATCCATCACATCGGTTGCCGCCTTGCTCCATCGCGCGAGCAATCGGGGTGTGATGTCAAGGACCGAATCGAACCTCAAGGTTGCGAATGCCTCTTGTCCCATATTGGGCAAGTTGATGCGTCGAGCCGTAAGTGACATAGTGTCAGCCTTATCATCGAACTGCCACTCCATGTCCACCATCTGGGGCATGATTCGCGCCAGGTGGCACTTGACAGTCTCTATCTCACGGGGTAATGGCATGCTGGGACTACTCCAACTCACCACGCCATATTGTAGTTGTTGTGTTTCCATATCGTTCTAGCAGTTAGCAGTTAGCGGTTTGCAATAAGCCATCGGCCTGTTGGTAATGGCATTCCGAACAATGATTTAAAATAGCAACAACCGTGCCAACCTTGAATCAAGATTGGCACGGTCGCTTGATGTGTGTGGCTGCATCAGAACATGGACGCGACACGGCGGACGGCTGCAACGAAAGCGTTGATCTCGTCAAGGGTGTTATAGACGGCGAGTGATGCTCGCACCATGCCGGTGACACCATAACGCGCCATCAGCGGCTGAGCGCAGTGATGGCCTGTGCGCACAGCAAATCCCAGTTTGTCTAGCAGCAACCCCATGTCATAGCTGTTGATGTCACGCACGAGGAATGACACAACGGCGCCTTTGTCGCGTGCTGTGCCATAGATGCGGGTGCCATCAATCTCAAGCAGCCCCCGTGTCAAGGCTTGGAGCAGTTGTTGCTCATGGGCGGCAATGTTCTCGATACCCAGTTCATTGATGAAGTCAATAGCCTGGGACAGGGCAGCGATACCCACATAGTCGGGTGTGCCCGCCTCAAACTTGAAGGGCAGGTCGGCAAAGGTAGTGTTGTCGAACGACACATGGCCAATCATCTCACCACCACCCTGGTAGGGAGGCAGTTTCTCAAGCCACTTGCGCTTTCCATAGAGCACGCCTACGCCTGTGGGTCCGTACATCTTGTGGCTCGACATGGCGTAAAAGTCGCAGTCCAATGCCTGCATGTCAAGAGGCAGATGTGGTGCGGCCTGGGCACCATCAATGAGCACGGGCACATCATGGCGGTGGGCGATGTTAATCATCTGCTTCACAGGGTTAACCGTTCCCAGCACGTTGCTCACATGAGCGAGTGCGACAAAGCGGGTGTTCTCGGTGAACATATCCTCGTAAGCCTCAAGGTTCAATTGACCGTCATCGCTGATGGGAACGGCACGGATGCGGACGCGCTTGCGACGTCCAATGAGCTGCCAAGGCACGATGTTGCTGTGGTGCTCCATGACGGTAAGGATGATCTCGTCGCCATGCTGCAACATGTCGCCCAACGACGACGCCACCAAGTTGATGCTTTCGGTGGTGCCACGTGTGAAGACTATTTCTTCGATGCTCTGGGCGTTGATGTGCTGTCGCACCTTTTCGCGCGTTGTCTCGACGAGGTCGGTAGCCTCTTGCGAGAGGGTATGTACACCACGATGTACATTGGCCTTGTGGCAATGGTACATTTCGTTGATGACCCTTACCACGCGGTCAGGTGTGAGCGACGTGGCTGCATTGTCCAGGTAGACCAAAGGCCGCCCCTCGACTGTGCGCCCCAGGATGGGATATTCGCTGCGTATGTTGTCTAGGTCTAACACTTATTCTTTAATTGAGAATGGAGAATGGAGAATGGAGAATTGAAAATTGAAAATTGAGAATGGAGAATGGAGAATTATTTTTGGGGGGGAGTTAGTGGGGCTCCGCTGCAGGCGCTGCAATTGCCACAGTTGGTGAGGGTGCCGTTGAAGCGTTTTTCGACTAGGTAACGCAGGCGGTCACGCAGAGTATCAAGCCGCACAGCATCAATCACGTCGCTCATGAACGCCTGCATGAGCAGGTTTCGAGCCTCATCAAGACTGATGCCACGCGTGCGCATATAGAATAGCGCTTCGTCATCGAGTTGGCCTATGGTGGTGCCATGCGAGCACTTCACGTCATCGGTGTAAATCTCAAGTTGAGGCTTGGTGTACATCTTTGCCGTGTCGGCGGCGACGATGTTTCGGTTGCCCTGATAGGCTTCGACACGCGGGCAGTCGGGCTGCACGAGGATTTTTCCTGCAAAGGCACCGACGGCATTCTCCGAGAGGACATATTTGAACATCTCGTTGCTATGGCAGCGTGGTGCGCGGTGGTCAATAAAAGTATGGGTGTCGACATGCTGCGTTCCACTGGCGATGGTCATACCCAACAATTGAGTCTCGGCATGCTCACCATCAACCGTGACGAGGTAATCGTTGCGGGTGAAACCGTTGGTCAGCGTGATGCCGTCGACCAGTACGTTGCTACCCGCCTGCTGGCGGACATAGATGCTCGACACGCGGTGGGTCAGCTGCCCACTTTCCTCTAGGTCGTAATAGTCGAAGGTGGCATTCTCGCCAGCAAACACCTCGACGACCTGCGAGGCAAGGCATTCCACGCCACTACTCTGCGTGTGGTCGCACACGAGCATACGGGCATGAGCGTTCTCGCCCAGCACGATAAGGATGCGACGCACCACCATCATCGGTCGAGTGTAGTTGAGGATGTTGACCAACTGGATGGTTTTTTCGGCAGTAACGCCGGCAGGCACATAGACAAGGATGCCGTCCTGCGCCAATAGGGTGTTCAGCGCGACCGTAGGGTCATTGAGCGACGCCAACTGGCCATAATACTGTTCAAGCAGCTCCGGGTGGTTGACTGCCGCCTCGGCAAGCGACTCGACCACTACCCCACCCTCGATTTGACGGGCGGTTTTGCTGCGATGGAACACATCATTGTAGGTATAGTACATGCATGTGCTCATATTGGGCACATCGCAGTGGAAGGCCTCTGCCGGGTCGATGTCAAAGTCTAGCCGACTAATGTTCAAGCCGTAGTCCAGTGAGAAGACGGCATTGAGGTCAGTTGCCTCATAGTCCTCCGCACCCTTGCGTGGCAAGACGGCGTTCTCCAGTGCCTGGCGTGCCTGCTGACGCAGTTTGTTGAGTACCGCCGGGGCATGCGCCTCGATGGTGCCAAAGTGCTGATCATACAGCTCTAAAAATTGCTTTAATGAATTCATAATGCATTATGAATTATGAATTTCCTTAATCCAATCATAGCCTTTTTCTTCGAGTTCAAGAGCGAGCTCGGGGCCAGCGCTCATGACGATGCGGCCCTTGTAGAGAATGTGGACAAAGTCGGGCTTGATATAGTCGAGCAGGCGCTGGTAGTGGGTGATGACGATGGTGGCGTTGTCCTTGCTCTTGAGTTGGTTCACGCCGCTGGCGACGATGCGCAGGGCGTCAATGTCGAGGCCGCTGTCGGTCTCGTCGAGGATGCTCAACCGCGGCTCAAGCATCGCCATCTGGAAAATCTCGTTGCGTTTTTTCTCACCACCACTGAACCCCTCGTTAACGGCACGGCTGGCGAGCTTGTTGTCGAGCTGCACGATGGCGCGCTTCTCGCGCATGAGTTTGAGGAAGTCGCTGGCACTGAGCGGCTCTTGTCCATGATACTTACGTTTCTCGTTGACGGCCGCGCGCATGAAATTGACCATCGACACACCGGGAATCTCCACCGGGTACTGGAAACTGAGGAACAAGCCCTCATGGGCGCGGTCCTCGGGCGAGAGCGCCAACAAGTCCTTGCCATAAAACTCCACCGCACCGCCGGTGACGGTGAATGCGGGGTGACCCGTGAGTACCGAACTGAGCGTGCTCTTGCCGCTGCCGTTCGGACCCATGATGGCATGTACTTCACCCGGGCGAACAGTCAAGTTCACGCCCTTCAATATCTCCTTGCCTTCAACCGAGGCATGCAAATCCTTGATTACTAACACCTTTTGTTAAGAATTGAGAATTAAGAATTGAGAATTAAGAATTATTTCATCCTCACTAAGCATCCCCTCTTTAGGGGGGACTGAGGGGGGCTTATCCCACTGACCCTTCGAGGGAGACGGAGAGAAGTTTTTGGGCCTCGACGGCAAACTCCATGGGGAGCTTGGACATCACCTCCTTGGCGTAGCCGTTGACGATGAGTCCCACGGCATCCTCGGTGCTGATGCCCCGCTGGTTGCAGTAGAAAATCTGGTCCTCGTTGATCTTGCTGGTGGTTGCCTCATGCTCGACGATGCTCGAGTCATTGCCCACCTCGATGACCGGGAAAGTATGGGCACCACTCGTGTCGCTCAGCAGCAACGAGTCGCACTGGGTGTAGTTACGACAGCCGGTAGCCTTGGGCGCGACACGCACCAGCCCACGATAGCTATTCTCGCTATGCCCCGCACTGATGCCCTTGCTCACGATGGTACTGCGGCTGTTCTTGCCCAAGTGAATCATCTTGGTACCCGTGTCGGCCATCTGGTAGTTGCGCGTCAATGCCACACTGTAGAACTCTCCCACCGAATGGTCGCCCTTGAGTATGCAGCTGGGGTATTTCCAGGTGATGGCGCTTCCCGTCTCGACTTGCGTCCACGAGAGTTTGCTGTGGTCGCCACGACACAGTCCGCGCTTGGTGACGAGGTTGTAGATGCCACCCTTGCCGTCCTTATCGCCGGGGTACCAGTTCTGCACGGTGCTGTACTTGACCTCGGCGCGGTCTTCAACGATGATTTCGACGATGGCGGCATGCAGTTGGTTCTCATCACGCATAGGAGCGGTGCAACCCTCCAGATAGGACACATAGGCATCGTCATCGGCCACGATGAGTGTGCGCTCGAACTGTCCCGTCTGCGCCGCGTTGATGCGGAAGTAACTTGAGAGTTCCATCGGGCAGCGCACGCCCTTAGGAATGTAGACAAACGAGCCGTCACTGAACACGGCACTGTTGAGCGCGGCATAGAAATTGTCGGTATAAGGCACGACACTGCCCAAATACTTACGCACCAGGTCGGGATAGTCACGCACGGCCTCTCCAATCGAGCAGAAGATGATGCCTAGTTCGGCTAGCCGCTCGCTATAGGTGGTACGCACGCTCACACTGTCAACAATGGCATCTACCGCCATGCCGCTCAGCGCCATGCGCTCCTCAAGGGGGATACCGAGTTTGTCGAAGGTGCGCTGCAATTCGGGATCAATCTCTCCGGGCTTGTCGGTTTTCTGCTTAGGGGCAGCATAGTAACTGATGGCTTGGTAGTCGATCTCGGGCAGGTTGACATGACCCCAAGTAGGCTGTTTGAGCGTCTTCCAATAGGCGAAAGCCTTCAGGCGGAACTCGAGCAGCCATTCGGGTTCATGCTTGAGTGCCGAGATTTGTCGCACGATGTCCTCGTTAAGACCCTTGGGAATCACAGCGGTCTCAATATCAGTCACGAAGCCGTACTTGTATTCCTCGTTTGCGGCCTCGTGGAGTATCTCGTTGGGTTGATTTTTCTTTTCCTCTTCGTTCATGTAAGTCAACGGTTGCGAAACAAGTTGCAAAGGTAATATATTTAATTAAGAATTAAAAATTCAGAATTAAGAATTAAGAACCTTTAGCTCGCCAAAGACTGCGCTTGCGAGTCGGCGAAGCCGGGGCAAGCTATCAAGCAGACCTTTGGCAATGGAGAATGGAGAATTTTTCTGCTGTGTGGTTTTTAATGGGTTATGCTGTCGGTTTCCATGCGATAGAGCAGGAGGGAGTCGCTGGGGAGGTTGTCGGCACCCAACACGCGAGGCATGAGGTCAAGCGTGAACTCGTAGGGTTTGTTGTTCAGGGCATGACGTGCGCCAAAGGTCTCGGCATCAGGGTTGTAGGCATAGAGCAGGTTGAGCACAATGCTCAGCACCATAAGCCACTTGAACAGGAACAGTGCCGCACCGCCCACGCGGTCAAGACATCCCAAGTTGGCGGCCTTGATGACCTTGCGGATGATAAAGCTGAGAATGCGCAGGGTGAGGGTGACCAGCAGGAAAAAGATGGACAATGCCACCGCCTTAACGGTGATGCTAGACAGTGGCCAGTTGGCGGCATCGGGGTTGAATGCCAGAAACAAGCGTGTAATCTCGTCGCCAAAGAACAAACAGACGGCAATGCCTATTGCCCAACTCACCAACGAAGCGGTTTGCTTCACCAGACCTTTCCGCCACCCAATGACGAGCGCGCCCAGCAAAATCAGTAACAGTATGGAGTCAATCAGTGTCATCCTTAATAAATTGAAAATTGAGAATTGGGAATTGAGAATTATTGCCTGGCCACATTCTGACAATCTTTCAGGGACAAATTAGTTAGATTTTCGTTTGAGGACGATACGCTGGTCGTAAGCTTTCTTCGTCGTGGTTTTGAGGTGGCGCAAGGTTTCGTAATCGTTGGATGGATAGCGTCCGTTTCGCATCAAGTGTCGTGTAACGACCGTAACAAAGCCGTCACCCTGTTCGAAAGTTTGGTAGACCTCGCCTAACGGCGTGACTTCGTTGATGGGTTGGGGCAAAGCCTCAATCTCATAGCCTTCAGGCAATGTCACCACAACTGTATCAACATCCAAATAGCCGTAATCGATATCAATTGGTTGCACACGAGACTGTAAGGCGCGTGGTACTGTCACTTTGTGGAAGAAGCCAACTGGCACAAACATTCGCGAGCCAGTGGTATTGGCCAGTTTACGGCTATTGACCTTCATGTTTACATCGATGTACGGTGTAGTATATGGCTCTTTGTGTTCGGAAAAAGCGAACGAGCCGATCACAGCGCCATTGACATTGATGCGTTCCAACATAGCATCGCGCCGCTGTTGCTCGGTCTTTACCGTCAATGGCATCATGTCTTCGTATTGCCGTCGCTCATAGTGCATATTGATATCGAGGTTAGCACTGCCATCGGGTTGCAGCGCAATGTGAGCCACTGAACATGACACATTCTGTTCAGGTGAATAGTTGGGCAGTTTGACTAGATGCCCGCCATGGTCGTCACAAAGCAAGGCATCGTTGCCTGCTATGCCATCATGAACGTGTCCCAACGGCACATGTGCCGCCGCCGTGCATTCCAACCACAAGGTGTCGCCAGGCAATGGTACCTGAGCAATCGCATGGTTGAACTGGTTGCTGGGAAAATCGGTGTACAATCGAGGACGACCGTGGTAGATGACCACATAGTTGGCTGGTACACCCACCTCGTGCAACATGGCACAAAGGTAGTTGGATAATCCCTTGCAGTCACCAAACCCTGTTCGGCACACCTCGCTTGCGGCAAAAGGTTGCCACCCGCCGATGCCCAGTTGTATGCTCACATAGCGCGTGGTTTGCGCCAAGTACTGATAAATCGCTTCGACCTTGTCGCGGTCGGTGGCGCAAGCATCGGTCATGGCATGCAGTTGCGCCTTGAACTCAGGGGACAATTCTTGACGCCCGTTGCGCAACTGTTGGCACCAAGCCCCAAAAGCGTTCCACGACGACATGTCGCCTGGCACGCCATGGAACTCAAAATGGCTAGGAGCCCACTGTATCATCGGAACAACCTCACGTGCCGGCGGGTCGTAAGGTTCACTTTCTATGGCGGGCAGATTGTCGAAGTGTGCCTCATAGTGGATGCGCCCATCGTCCAAAGTGCTCTGTGCCACCTGAGCCGTTGTGTTCCGGCACATGTAGCGGCATGCCATTTCAGCTGGTGCTATGAGCACATAACTAGCGTGGTCTACCTGGGTGTTATAGGCAACCACAGGGGCGAATGGTGGGAAACCAAAGCAGCCGTTATTGGCTTCCTCGACCCAGTTAAACTCTATGGTGACAGGATAAGCCGGCGGCACATAATCGAGCGACAATGTGTAGTAGTCGTCGGCAAAGTTTGCACTTAAGTCGGTGCGCTTGAGGTCGCCTTTCTTCAATTTGCGCACTACTTTACCCTGTGCATCTAATGCCTGACCCGAAAATTCGGTCAGTTTATCATACTTGCTGCATGCTATAGAAAAATCAGCCAAGTCGCTGGCCCGCTCATGGTTCAGCACGTAGACACGATGTTTAGTGACCCGCGTGTGACGCATATCCTTACAGTCGATGGTTGTAGTCGACTCTTTGACGACAGCATCCACCGTCTGTGATGCTAGTGGCATACAGCAGACCAATGTCAATATGGTAGCAACTAGTGTTCTCATGGCGCTTTCTTGATGACGATGACATCTTCCAGCCTCTTGCAAACCTCGTCCAGAAAATTCTTCACGACAAGATATTCATCGGGCGAGAAGAAAATTTTGCTGACTTGTATCTGGCATCTTGATGACAGGATGTTGTTATCGAATGTCGAAGCAATCAGGCAACTGAGGGCACCATCCTCACTCTTCATCGATAGAGTTTTGGGCAGTTCGTCGACCACATATCCCTCAGGTAATCGTATTTGCGTGCTTAAGCCCTCAGACGAGATGTGAGGAAACTCGACAGGCAAGATACGCTGCTCTTCGGTAAGAGGATTCTCTTTTAAGACGGTGAGAATCCATGGATTTACATAAATCATATCTCCGGCTGTATCGCACTGCTTGGTCACACGCATCTTACGGCTCATGTCTGGCCCTAACCCCAAGTGGTCAGTTAGTGTGAGTTCCTCAATCTCGCAATTCAGGTCGCGAGCCAACTCAGAAACAAAAGTGGCACTATCTGTTGCCATGCGGAATTCATGACGCTGGTAGGCGGCCTCCGAGCCACTGAAACGCGACTGGATTTCGGCTTGCAGGGTGCCGTCGGGTTGTAGCTCAGCCATGACAACGCTTTGAGTTTTAGCTATCGCGAGCCCAGTCAAGTCGACCCATTCGGTGGTCTTCTCTTTGCTTATGATGCGTGCGCGGTCAACTAACAAACGGTCGGGCAAAACATCTATCCATCCGTCCTCGATGGAGGCATCAAGGAAAGCAAACGAGTCACCCGTCTTGATGGCAACTACAAAAGTGTTGAGTTCTTTCGAACTAGCGCGCGTCACAGTGAGGAAGCCTCGGTCGCGTGAGCGCATTACGGCAGGATAGGCCTCAATGCCAGCGTCCTTGAGCATGTTGATAAGGACAAAGTTGATGCTGGCATTGCTTCCGCTGCGCTCCTTAAGCACCTTGCTTGCACTTTCACCAAACAGGTCATATTGCTCGTTCCACTTGACCTTATCCTTAAGTAGCTTAAAGATGGCCATGGCGCGCTCTTTGGTGTCAGCAATGTTAGACACGCCAGCCTCCTGCATCTCGGTTTTTAGCGGGTTGTGACCTAGTCGTTTCCCGAAACTCTCGTCGTCAATTAAATACTTATCAACATCTTCCCAACTAGAACTATAGTTCTTGTAAAAACGGCCAGGAATTTCGATACTGCGCAACTCCATACTCACCCGCTGACCATAGGACTGCGGTGCGTATAGCATCTTGCGGTCACGTAGTGCAGGCAGTTCATGCCCGACAAACTTATATAGTTGTCCTTGACAATGTAGCATTTCGCCACCTGACGACAGGTTCATGTTCGTTGCTTGTATTTTGCGCTCCAGACGATAGCTGCCTCGCTCATCGACGTTGAATTTGAAGTATTCTGGTACGTTAATCTCAAACGAAGTGTAATAGACAGGTATGGTGGACTGCGCCTTCCAGTCATCAACATGGTAGAAAAAATCACTGGTAATTTCAAACTCCACCTCAATCACAGTGCCCACCGTAACCTGAGGTATGGTATATTTGGTCAAGCGTGTCAACTTGTTCACATCCTCATGGTTGATCATGTCTCCGTTCATTTTGGTTTTGACCAATTTACCATCTACCATATTATATGCGGTTGCTTTGAGTTTGGTCAGCTCTTCGCATTGTCCCAGTCGGTGCCCGTTATACTGATAAAGAATCACACCATTAGCTCGATCCTTACCTTTTTCCTGAAGTACTTTGACTCGTTCTCTAACGCTGCGGTAATACTTGAAAGTGCCAGCCATTAAGTCGTATCGAATCTCCGTTTGGCTACACAGCACCACCGCCTCTGCTTCGGGGTCAGGTGCGTATGTGGTCATATTCAGCTCTGCATCAGTGGGCTTCCCCCACTTTAGGTTAGGTTCTAAGGTCTGTGCTTGCATCACTCCTATCAAGCACGAGATCACTCCAAAAAATGCTAATCGAGATGTTTTCATATTGATAAAATGTTAATCACACTGCAAAAATAGCCAACACTAAGCAAATATGCAAATTTCCGAAGCGTTATTTTTGATTAGGCAACTATATACCATTTGTCCCGGAGCTAATTTAACGTGAGTTCGATGAAAAATGCGATTAAGTGAGAGCAAACAAGAACTTGTTCTTGCTTTGCCGAACGTGAGCATTTTATCCAAAATAAGTTGCTGATACTCAAGTCCTCCCCTAATTAGGGGAGGACTACACCCGCTCTAACTTAGAGGGGGAGTTGCTAACGCACTGATATACTGTCCACAAATTCATCGAACTCACGTTAATTTATTCAGAAATTGTAGGGGCGACCAATGATGATGCAAATGTGCAATATTTTTGCTTTTCAGGACAATAGGCATTCTGTGGGTTCTGTGAATTCTGTGTGAGATAAAGAAATTCTTAATTCTCAATTCTCAATTCTTAATTAAAAAGTATTACCTTTGCACATTATTTCTATATAGAAGAGATGGCTGAAGAATTTGACATACGCAATGAGCGGTTGCGTTCGGACCAGGACTTTGAGCGTGCGCTCAGACCCATGCGTTTCAGCGACTTTGCCGGTCAGGAGAAGATTATCGACAACCTGCGAGTGTTTGTACAGGCTGCCCGCCAGCGCGGCGAGGCACTGGACCACATCCTGTTCCATGGTCCTCCGGGTCGGGGCAAGACGACGCTGAGCAACATCATCGCCAACGAGTTGGGCGTGGCATTTAAAGTCACCAGCGGTCCTGTGCTCGACAAGCCCGGCGATCTGGCGGGTCTGCTCACCTCGCTTGATGAGAACGACGTGTTGTTTATCGACGAGATTCACCGCTTGAGCCCCATTGTCGAGGAGTATCTCTACTCGGCGATGGAAGACTACCGCATAGACATTATGATTGACAAGGGTCCCGGAGCCCGCTCGGTTCAGTTGACGCTGGCGCCGTTCACACTGATTGGTGCCACTACACGCAGCGGTCTGCTTACTTCGCCCCTTCGTGCCCGCTTTGGCATCAACTGCCATCTGGAATACTATGGTCACGAGGTGCTCGAAGGCATTGTCAAGCGTTCGGCGCGCCTGCTGAATGTGCCCATCACCGATGAGGCCGCCAGAGAGATTGCCATGCGCAGCCGCGGCACGCCGCGTATCGCCAACTCGCTGCTGCGTCGCGTACGCGACTTTGCGCAAGTCAAAGGCAGTGGCAAGATTGACACCGACATCGCCCGCTACGCGCTAGAGGCACTGAACATCGACAAGTATGGGCTGGACGAAATCGACAACAAGATTTTGACTACCATCATCGACAAGTTTGGTGGCGGGCCCGTGGGCATCACCACCATCGCCACAGCGCTGAGCGAGGATCCTGGCACTGTCGAGGAAGTCTATGAACCCTTCCTCATCAAGGAAGGTTTCATCAAGCGTACTCCCCGTGGTCGCGAGGTGACCCAACTGGCTTATACCCACCTGGGCCGCTCCCCCTTGACACAATCAGGCAGCCTGTTCTAATGCACAATTAGGCTGAATTCTCCATTTATTAAAGATCCAAGAAACAAGAACCAAGACAGAATAATTCTCAATTTTCAATTCTCAATTTATCAACCTAATGGCAAATCTAAAATCACTCGCGAAAGACACCATGATTTATGGGTTGAGCAGCATCGTCGGACGCTTTCTCAACTACCTGCTCGTGCCGTTGTACACCGCCAAGATGTCGGCGGTGAGCGGCGACTATGGCATTGTGACCAATGCTTATGCCTACACGGCACTCCTGCTCGCCTTGCTGACCTACGGCATGGAGACCACATTCTTCTACTACGCTAACAAAAAAGGCGAAAACCCCGACCGCGTCTATAGCACCACACTCATTACCGTGGGATTCACCTCGCTGGTGTTCGTGTTGCTTGTAGTGGGTTGCATCGGCTGGATTGCTCCGTGGATGGGCATGGCCTATGTTCAGCACCCGAGCTATATCATCACCATGGCCATCGTGGTTGCGCTCGACGCGTTCCAGGCTATCATCTTCGCCTATCTGCGCTACAAGAAGCAGCCCATCAAGTTCGCCACCCTGAAGCTGTTGTTCATCTTTCTGAACATTGGTTTGAACCTGCTCTACTTCGTGGCTCTGCCCGAACTGTACAAGCAGTGGCCCGACGCTGTCGGCACCATCTACAGCCCCACTGTTGGCGTGGGTTACGTGTTCTACCTCAACCTGGTGTGCACCTCGATTATCATGGTGTGCATGTTCAAGGAACTCACCGCCGTTCCTTGGCGATGGGACTGGTCGCTGCTGCGTCGTATGCTGGCCTACAGTTGGCCCATCCTTATTCTGAGCGTAATGGGCATCATCAACCAGAGTGCGTCGCAGATTGTCTTCCCCAAGTTTTATCCTGGCGCTGACGGCGCGTCACAACTGGGCATCTATGGCGCCGCCATCAAGATTGCCATGATCATGGCGCTCATTACGCAAGCATTCCGTTATGCTTACGAGCCGTTTGTGTTCGGTGCCGACCGCGGCACCAAGGATATGGCCAAAAAGAAAGTCATGCAGGCCGATGCCATGAAGTATTTCCTCATTTTCACACTGATGGCCTACCTCGCCGTGCTGGCTGGCATCGATGTGATCAAGTATATCATCGCACCCGACTACTGGGTGGGCCTGCGCGTGGTTCCCATTGTCATGGCAGCCGAAATCATGATGGGCATCTATTTCAATCTGTCGTTCTGGTACAAGCTCGAGGGCATCGACGAAGAAGGCGAGAAGAGCGCCGTGCGACTCACCTTATGGGGTGCCGTTTTCTCAGGCATTGGCTGCGCGATGCTTCTGCTGGTCAACTGGTTGTTCATTCCGCAGTATAGCTATATGGCTTGCGCCTGGGCGGGTGTGGCTGCCTACGGTTCGGCGATGGTGTTGAGCTATGTCGTGGGTCGTTTCTGGTATCCCGAGTTGATGCCGCAATTCCCGCTCCGCGATATGGCGCTGTACACGATAATCGCCGCAGTGCTCAGTGCCATTTCGATGATGATTGACCTGGGAAACAACTGGGCCAACACGGCCGTGAGAACGGTGATGCTGCTGCTGTTCTGCGGCGTGGTCTACAAGCGAGAGCACATGGAGCACATGCTAGCCGGGGTTCCTGTTATCGGCCGGTATTTTAAGCGATAGAAATTTTCTTGAGAAAAACTAAAGGGTTACGCATTAGGCGTTGAGGCGGGCGAGGAACTGCTCGCGGTCGACGATAAAGCGCAGGTGTGTGCCCTCGCCGATGAGTGCGTCATCGCAATAGGCCGCCACTGCAAACTCAATCTTCTTACCCTCAACACGGGTGACCTCGGCGAGTGCGGTAACGCGTTCGCCTATGCGTGTGGGTCGCAGATGCGATGCATTGATTTGTCCTCCCACGGTCGTAGCGCCCTCGGGCAATTCACTGGCAACTGCCAGCATGGCTGCATTCTCCATCAATGCCAACATCGCAGGCGTGGCAAGCACAGGCATGTCGCCCGACCCCATGGCAACAGCGGTCACCGTGTCATCAACTGTGAGCGCGCTGAGGTGTCTCATTCCTACTTCAATCATCGTTTTATTCAAATATTTTCGGCAAAATTACACAACTTTGCGTAAACGTCAAAACCTAAAAAGTGATAAAAGAGCGGTTTTTTGAGTGGAGTGAGTCGGTTGTTTACAATAAATGTCGTAACTTTGTCGGCCTAACCGAAGCATCTGTTCATGCACCGACATATACACTTACTGATAATTATCCTGATTTTTGCCATGGCTTTCGCCATTGGCAAGCCTGCTTATGCCGTTGCCGCCGCATCTTCGACCCGTGTGCTAGTTATGCCCGATGATGACGACAAGGACAAGGATAAAGAAAATGCCCAAGAGAAGGAGAAGGGCGAGGAACCTCGCCCTGAGACCCGCCACTACGACGGCATTGACATCAGCGACCACCAGAAGCGCATCGACTGGCCTGAGGTCGCCAAGGACAAGAATATCAAGTATGTCTACATCAAAGCCACTGAGGGTGCCACCTATGTGAGCAACCTCTATCGCTATAACCTGGAGAACGCGCACAAACATGGCATCAAGGTGGGCAGTTACCACTTCCTGCGCACTGGCAGTCGCATCCGCGACCAGTTTGATAATTTCAAGCGTGTGGTGAAGAAAAACGAGCAGGACTTGTTGCCCGTTATCGACGTGGAGGTGCGTCAGGGCTGGACCAACCAGCAACTGCGCGACTCGGTGAAGCTGTTCGCCGACCTCGTCGAGGAGCACTATGGGTGCCGCCCGCTTATCTACACCAGCAGTTCGTTTTACGACAACATTTTGGGACGGTCGTTCAACATCTACCCCTTATTCATTGCGCGTTATAGCGCCAGCCAGCCGACGCTCAAGAGCGGCAACGACTGGGTGATGTGGCAGTTCAGCGAACGAGGTCGCATCCGCGGCATCTCGACCAACGTCGACCTGAGTTGTTTCAACAAGGGCCGCTCGTTGAGCGACATCATGATACGCAGCCAGCGCATCGGTCAGAAGAAGCGCACCAACACCGACCTTGTGGAGAACCAGGAGAAGCCCAGTGGCGTGAAGGTGAAAGAGGCTCCCGCTATGTCGAAGCAGCAAGAAAAAGAGATGAAGAAGAAGCAAGAGAAGGAGCAGAAGGCCCGCGAGCGCGCCCAGAAGCTAGCTCAGGAAGAGGCCCAGAAGAAGGCTGAACAAGAGCGTAAGCAGAAGGAGAAGGAGCAAAAGCAAAAAGAGAAAGAAAAGAAGCAGAAACAAGAGCAGGCCGCCAAAGAGAAAGAGCTGCAAAAGCGAGCTGCAGACCAAAAAGCTGAGCAGCAGAAAAAGCAACAGCAAACTGAACAGCAAAAGAAGCAGCAAGCTGAACAGCAAAAGAAGCAGCAAGCTGAACAGCAGAAGAAGCAACAGCAAACTGAGCAGCAAAAGAAGGCCGAGCAGCAGAAGCAGCAAGAGCGCAAGGAACGTGCCCAGAAGGCTCAACAGCAACAACAGAAGCAGCAGTCTGAACAGCAAAAGAAAAAGCAAGAACAGCAAGACAAACTGAAACAGCAGAAGCAACAGAGCCAGACTCAGAACCTGCCCACTCGCACCCGCGCCAATGCCCACTCCAGTCAACAAAAGGACAAGAAGACTAACAAGAGTTCGGCCGACAATGATTGATTCATAATGCACAATGCATAATGCACAATGCACAATGACTGCCTGGCTGTTTATCCCCGCCTAGTTTATGGAAAAGATTGAACTTAACAACACCTTGCCGAAGGTGTTCGCTGGTCGTGAGCCAGTGCCTAGCGATGTGTGGCAATGCGACCTGGCATTTGAGCGCGGCAAGCACTACCTCATTGTGGCCGAGAGCGGCACAGGCAAGTCATCGCTGTGCGCCTACCTCTACGGCTACCGCGTGGATTACACGGGGACGATGCGTTTTGACGGTCGCGACATCCGCACGCTCACTATTCCTGAGTGGTGCGACGTGCGGCAACGGCACATCGCCTACCTGCCACAGGAACTGCGGCTGTTTCCCGAACTCACTGCCATAGAGAACGTCCAACTGAAGAACCGACTCACGGGTCACAAGACCGAAAATGAGATACGCGACTGGTTTGAGGCGCTGGGCATCCCCGATAAGATTGACAGTCCAGTGGCTAAACTCTCGATTGGTCAGCAACAGCGCGTGGCGATCATCCGCACGCTGTGCCAACCTGCCGAATTCATCCTGCTTGACGAGCCTGTTAGCCACTTGGACGACACCAACAACCGCATCGTGGCCGACTTGGTCATGGCCGAGGCAAACCGCCAAGGCGCCAGCATCGTCGCCACCAGCGTAGGCAACCACCTGCAAGGTGAGTTTATAGTTTACAGTTTATAGTTGATAGTTATGTTGTGGAAACTATTAAAGACTCACATTAGTGCGTCACAATTGATAGGGTTCTCATTGGCTAACCTGGTGGGACTGACCATCGTCATCCTGGCGGTGCAGTTCTTCCGTGACGTTCAGCCCGTCTTTGACGACGAGGAGTCTTTCATCCGCAAGGACTACCTGGTCATCACGCGCAACGTCACCAGCGCCGGTGCCATGATGGGCGGCACGAGCGAGTTCAGCGACCAGGACATCGCCGACATCGAGGCACAACCCTGGTGCCGGTCCGTGGGACGATTCACCAGCAGCGAGTTTGCCATCAATGCCACCGTCGGTCTGGGTAACAGTGGCCGCGCCATGCGCACTCAGTTCTTCTTCGAGTCTATCCCTACTGACTTTATCGATGTTGCCGATGCCGACTGGTCATTCGACCCGTCACGTCCCGATGTGCCTGTCATCGTCTCGCGCGACTACCTGTCGCTATATAACTTTGGCTTCGCCGCCACGCAGGGCCTGCCCCGCATCAGCGAGGGTCAGGTGGGTTTGATTCCCTTGTCATTCACCTTTTCCGGTCATGGCCGCAACGAGGTCATGTCGGGGCGCATCGTCGGTTTCAGCAACCGCCTGAATACCGTCCTCGTCCCCGACGAGTTTATGCATTGGGCCAATGACCGTTATGGCGAGGGCAACATTACCCGTCCGCTGCGCCTTATCATCGAGGTCAACAGTCCTGGCGATGTCGCCATTGAGAACTATATGGCCGACCATCACTACGACGTCGCTGGCGACAAGATGAACTCCAGCAAGGCGAATTATTTCCTCACTGTTATCGTAAGCATCGTCATCGCTGTCGGCATTGTCATCAGTCTGTTGTCGTTCTTCGTGCTGATGTTGAGCATTTACCTGCTGTTACAGAAAAATACTCGCAAACTTCAGGACTTGCTCTTGCTCGGCTACTCGCCTAGCCAGGTTGCACGCCCCTATATGCTATTGGTGCTCGTCATCAATGCCGTCGTGCTGGTGCTTTCCGTCATACTCATGCTTACAGTGCGCTTGTGGTACCTGCCCATGCTTCACGCCTTTGGTGTCAGCGGTGCCAGCATTGTGCCCGCAATCCTCGTCGGGCTGCTTATCATGAGTCTCATTACCGCCGGCAACCTCCTTGCCATCCGTCGCAAGGTAGCGACACTCTGGCTGCAATAAGATAGACGGTCTATTTGGTGCGAATAAAATGACCTTCCTGTATGGCTGCGAAGAGGGCGATGCAAGCAATTGCCCATGCAACCGGGACGAAGTATGACTGTCCAATCGCCATCATGCCGATAAAGAGCAGGAAACCCATTAATTTGTTGGCTTTGGTGTGTAGGAATTCTATCCTGTGTTTTACCACATAGGAACTGATGGCATTGACGATTTTCACCAGCGCAATAAGCCCTATCATGATCCATAACGCAGCAGGGAACTTCAGCCATGGGAACAACTTATACCCTACTACCAAAACAAACACGAAGTCTGCCAAACTATCCAATCTGGCCCCAAACTTACTCTCCACGCCCCATCGCCTTGCCAGAAAACCGTCGAGCATGTCAGTTAAGCCTGCTATCAGGTAGAGTGTCCAAAAAGGCACAGTCATTGCATCCACCAAGAGTAATGGCAGACACAATACGATCCGCGACAAAGACAGGAGATTGACTGTTAGTCTTCCTCTGTCGCGACTCGGCATAGCTCTAACAAGTTTGGCTATGCTCTCGCTGCTCCATCGGTTAGGGATTCGCTTCATTACTTTTTAAAGCCAGGATAATAGCACCATGCTATGAAGGCTGGAATGACGGATGAAATGAATTGCAGCTTTATCTGCGCAGAATCTACTTTCCGATGCAGAATGTAAAATCTGCAAATATAAGTAGCTGATAATCAGTATATATATCTCCAATTACGGGGGACAGATACTATGCTGAGGGACGGAGGAGGGACGCAAAATAGGCAAAAATCTGCAAATATGACTGCCGTCAAAAAAAGAAAATGCAAACATCTGCAAAATCGATTTTCCAGTTCTTTGCACGTTTACACTTTTTAACGCAGATTTTTGCAGATTCTTGCAATC
>JAEEGL013429710.1_pt1 | contig 18553 bp, 19 predicted proteins | sample 9134231 | NCBI WGS metagenome assembly JAEEGL01 (sample SAMN16246548, study PRJNA631951) | gut metagenome | biome: gut microbiome; feature: rumen; material: fiber-attached | host: Bos | place: Iran: Karaj | collected 2018-10 | reverse complement strand
GCGAAAAGGTCGCCTGTCTGGAGGCGCGTCGGCATTTTTGCTGGTATCTGCGCGGCGTTGCCCACGCCGGTTATTTCAAGAAACAGATCGTGGAGGTCCAGACGCTTGACGACATCCGCCGTGTGGCTGCGGGGATCAAGCGGGAATTGAGGTGAGCGCGTGACAAAAGTGGAAGAACTGCATATCATCCGGCGCGTGCTCGACGGCGACTCAAACGCCTTTGAAGCCCTCGTTTTGGAGCATCAAAAAAACGTCTACAATCTCGCGCTGAAGATGCTCGGCAATCCGGAGGACGCCATGGACGCCTCGCAGGAGTGCTTTTTGCGCGCCTTCCGCTCGCTCGAAGGTTTTCAGGGCGACAGCCGCTTCTCCGTGTGGCTTTATCGCATGACCTCCAACGTGTGCATCGACTTCCTGCGGAAGAAGAAACGCCGCGCGGAGACGCCCCTGACGGTCACGGACGAGGACGGCGAGGACCGCGAGCTTGAGATCCCGGACGAACGCTTCTCACCGGAGGCTTCTCTGGATAAGAAAGAGCGGATCCGCGCGGTACGGGAGGGGCTGAAAAAGCTGCCGGAGGAATACCGGCGGATCCTGACCCTGCGCGAGATCGGCGGCTTGAGCTATGAGGAGCTCGCCTCGTCTCTGGAGCTGGAGCTCGGCACGGTGAAATCCAAGCTGTTCCGCGCGCGAAAAAAGCTCTGCGAGATCCTGACGGAAGACGGGAACTTTTTGCCGCCCGATGCGTCCAACAGTCGGAAGGAGGTGTGAAGCCGATGTCGGAATGCACGCAATATCAGGAACTGATCAGCCGCATGCTGGACGGTGAGCTTTCCGATGCGGAAAAGGAGCGGCTTCACGCCCACGTTGACGAATGCCCGGACTGCCGCCGCGTTCTGGACGCATTCACGATGCTCCGGGACACGATAACGGAGGATCTCGAGGAGCCGCCCGCGTCGCTCGCGGAGGCTGTGATGGAACAGATCCGGCGAGAGCCCGTCCCCATCTCGAAAAGGAGACGCCCGCGTATCGGGCGCTATATCGCGCTGGCCGCCTGTCTCGCAATCGTCGTGTTCGCGGCGTCGCGCTTTGATCTTTTCAAGGGGAAAGGGGCGCAGACGGCTTCCGAGGCCGTACAGGCGCCGTTCCTCACGGACAACAAAGCGGCGGTCGCCGGCGGCGCGGCTCCCTCCGCCGCTCTGGCGGACGCGCTCGCGGACGCCGGGGAAGCGGAGAAAGAGACGGTCTTTTACGACGCCGCCTCGGACGGCACGGAAGCGAACGCGGCGGAGCCGCAGCCCACAGCCGAACCCGAATCGTACGCGTGCAGCGAGGAGGCGCAGTTCGATGCGCCGCAAACGCTGGAATATGAGGGACGGACCTATTATCTCACGGCGCGGGTAAACGCCCTCCCCTCCCCGGATGAGAACGTGCCGCAGGCCGCCGCCGCATACAGCGAGACCGGGAACGACGCGCCGCAGGCGCGCGGCGAGGATTCAGACGACGCGCATGCGCCGGTCTGTATCGACGGGCTGCTGTATCTGCGTCTTGACGACGACCTTTGGGCTGTCTACGCGCTCCCATGAATACCGAACGATAAGAGCGGCGGGCCATCGACCCGCCGCTCTTTCTTAGTCTTGTATGTTTCGCCGTTTCGTGGTAAACTGAACAAAATATGACCATTCAGGAAGAAGGGTTCCTTTTGCGAGAGATCAAAAGCGAGACGATCGCGGAGCGCATCGCGGAAATGTGTATCCGGGCAAACACAGTTCTCCCGGACGACGTGCTGGGAACGTTGAAACGTGCGCGCGCGGAGGAGGACGGCGAGATCGCCTGCGGCGTGCTGGACGTGATCCTTGAAAACGCACGTGTTGCCGGGCCGGTGCCGATCTGTCAGGACACCGGCATGGCCTGCGTGTTTCTGGAGATCGGGCAGGAGGCGCATATCTCCGGCGATCTGACGGCCGCCGTGAACGAAGGCGTCGCAAAGGGCTATACGGAGGGGCATCTTCGCAAATCCGTCGTGCGCGATCCCCTGCGCCGCGAAAATACGGGAGACAATACGCCCGCGCTCCTTTATACGGAGCTCGTGCCCGGCGACCGCTTGAGGATCACCGTCGCGCCGAAGGGCTTCGGGAGCGAGAACATGAGCCGGATCGGCATGCTCAAGCCTTCGGACGGCGCGGAGGGCGTCATTCGCTTCATCGTCGACGCGGTGCGCGAAGCGGGGCCGAATCCCTGTCCCCCCATCGTCGTCGGCGTCGGCATCGGCGGCAGCTTCGACAAAGCCGCGTATCTCGCCAAGAAGGCGCTGCTCCGTCCGCTCGGGACGAGAAACGCGGACGCATACTACGCGGATATGGAGCGAGATCTGCTCAGACAGATCAACGCGCTGGGCATCGGCCCGCAGGGGCTGGGCGGCAAAACGACGGCGCTGGACGTGCTGATCGAGACGATGCCGACGCATATCGCCGGTCTGCCCTGCGCCGTGAATATCAACTGCCACGTCGCGCGGCACGTGACGGAGGTGCTATGATGGCAATATCGCTGAAAACGCCGCTTTCGGCCGCGGACGCGGCGCGTCTCCGAGCCGGGGACAGCGTGCTTCTGACCGGAACGGTCTATTCCGCGCGGGACGCCGCGCACAAAAGGCTCTGCGCGCTGCTGGACGAGGGGAAACCGCTCCCCTTCCCGGTCGAGGGCTCCGTTATCTATTACATGGGACCGTCGCCCGCGCGGCCGGGCGCGCCAATCGGCGCCGCCGGGCCGACGACAAGCTACCGCATGGACGCTTACGCCCCGCGCCTGATCGAGCTCGGCAGCCGCGGGATGATAGGCAAGGGCAAACGCTCCGAGGAGGTGATCGAGGCCATGAAGCGCCGCGGCGCCGTGTATTTCGGGGCTGTGGGCGGCGCCGGCGCGCTGCTGTCGAAGTGCATCACGAACTGCGAGATACTTGCCTGGCCGGAGCTCGGCGCGGAGGCGCTCTGCCGGCTGGAGGTCGTCGATTTTCCGGCGGTGGTCGTCATAGATTCGCTCGGCGGCAATCTGTACGAGCTCGGGCCGCGCCGCTATCTGGAGGCGCACGGAGGCGAAGGAAATGGATTACAGAAGTGACTCTCCGCAGATCCTGCTGGATTTCCTGACCTACCATGAGAACATTCGGAGCCATTCCAAAGCGACGGTGGACGAATACTATCTCGATCTGCGCAATTTCTTCCGCTATCTCAAGCAGTACCGCGGTCTGGCTCCCGCCGACGCCGCGCTGGACGAAATCACCATTCGGGATATCGACGTGGAATTCGTGCGCAGGGTGACGCTCTCCGAGGTCTATGCCTTTCTGTCGTATCTGAGCCGCGACCGCGTCGTGAATCCGCGCAGCCGGTACAAGGCGCACGGCCTGAGCGCCACCACGCGCGCCCGCAAGATCGCCACGATCAAGAGCTTTTACCGCTATCTCTGCTCCAAGGCCAAGCTGATCGACGAAAACCCCGTGCAGGATCTCGACTCCCCCAAGCTTCAGAAGTCCCTGCCGCGCTACCTGAGTCTGGAGGAAAGCCAGGCGCTTCTGAACGCCGTCGACGGAAAAAACGCGGAGCGCGATTACTGTATCCTCTGCATCTTTCTCAACTGCGGCCTGCGTATCTCGGAGATCGTCGGGCTGGACGTGACGGACGTACATGAGGACTATCTGCGCGTGCTCGGCAAGGGCAACAAGGAGCGCATGATCTACCTCAACGACGCCACAAAGGCGGCGATCGGCGCGTATCTGACCGCCAGAGGACTGATCGCGCCGAAAAGCGAGCCGGCGCTGTTTCTCTCCAACCGCAGGACGCGCATGAGCCGCGAGACCGTACACAGCATGGTAAAGAAATCGCTGCTCAAGGCGGGACTGGACAGCACGCAGTACAGCGCGCACAAGCTGCGCCATACGGCGGCTACGCTCATGCTCCAGAACGGCGTGGACGTGCGCACGCTGCAGGAGGTGCTCGGGCACGAGCACCTGAACACGACGCAGATCTATACGCATGTGGACAACGCCGAGCTGCGCATCGCCGCGCAGGCCAATCCGCTCGGAAAATTCAAGCCCGACAAAAAATGACCGCAGCGAAAAAGAACTCGCAGGCCGGATCCGGTCTGCGAGCTCTTTTTGTGTCTATTGCTTTTTTCGCTTGACGACCTTCAGGCGTGTGAACTCCTCGCGCTGGCTCTCGTCGAGCACGTCGCTGATGCGGGCGATATCCGCGTCGAGTGACGGGATGATGATGTTTTTCAGCGCGTTGGCCCGTTTTTGCGTCTTGCGGATGGCGTAGGCAAGCCGGAAGATCGCGTTCTCCGTGTCCGCGAGCTCCAGGATCAGCGCTTTGGCATCCGAGAAGCGGAGATAGGCGCCGTCGAGCGACGTATTGCTGTCAAACAGGCCGAATGGCAGCTGCTCCTTCTCCTTCGGGGCGGAGACGACGCTCGAGAGCTCCACGCCCATGACGCTCCGGTAGCGCATGGAGAGACTGTCGTCGATCTGAACGGAGACGATCGCCTCCGTGCTGGCTGTGAGCGAGATCTCCGCGGTGGTCAGGGAATCATAGGCCGCCTCGAAAATGCTGTCGATCTGTCCCCGGATCTCTCTGGCGCGGGAGGTCATCGCCATCAGCTCGCGGATGAGGATATTCCGTTTTTTATCCATCAGGTCGAACCCGGTCAGCGCAAGCTCGCGGGAGTGCTTTGCCGCGATCAGGTTTCCCTTTGTCGGGGCGCTCTGCGCCATGACGGCGCCTCCTTTCTCCGGGATTCAGGCCGGGATCATTCTCTTTTCCCGTAATGCCTGTCGAGCATCTGCTCCGATACGCGGCTGAGCTCGCCGCGCGGCAGCAGACTGAGCAGCTCCCAACCGAGGTCGAGCGTCTCATCCAGGCTGCGGTTTTCCCATTTTCCCTGCCGGACGAACTCCTGCTCAAAGCGCCTGCCGAATTCCAGATACTTTCTGTCCGTCTCGCTCAGCTCGTCCTCGCCGATGACGGAGGCGAGGCTGCGCGCCTCGGAAACCGTGCTGTACGACGCGAAGAGCTGGTTGGAGAGGTCCGCGTGATCGTCGCGGGTAAAGCCCTCTCCGATGCCGTCCTTCATCAGGCGCGAAAGCGACGGCAGGATGGATACAGGCGGGTAGACGCCCTTCTGCTCCAGCTCGCGGGACAGGACGATCTGCCCCTCCGTGATATAGCCCGTCAGGTCGGGGATCGGATGGCTGATGTCGTCGTTCGGCATGGTCAGGATCGGCACCTGCGTCACGCTGCCTGGATTTCCGCGGATCATGCCCGCCCGCTCGTAGATCGAAGCCAGATCGGAATACATGTAGCTCGGGAAGCCCTTTCGGGACGGGATCTCTCCCTTGGAGGAGGAGAATTCGCGCAGCGCCTCGCAGTAGGAGCTCATGTCCGTCATGACGACCAGCACATGATAGCCGTGCCGGAACGCCAGATACTCGGCCGCCGTCAGGGCGCAGCGCGGGGCAAGAATGCGCTCGATGATCGGATCCGAGGCCAGATTCAGAAAGGTCACGACGCGGTCCATCGCGCCGGAGGCTTCAAAGTCCTTTTTGAAGAACTCCGCCGTGTCGTTCTTGACGCCCATCGCGCAGAAGATGATGGCAAACTGCTCGTTTTCGTCCGCGGTCCGCGCCTGCCGGACGATCTGCGCGGCGAGCTCGTTGTGGCTCATGCCCGCGCCGGAAAAGATCGGCAGCTTCTGTCCGCGGATCAGCGTCGCCGTCGCGTCGATCGCGGAGATGCCGGTCAGGATGCAGCTTCGCGGATACTGCCGGGAGACCGGATTGATGGCGCTGCCGTTGATGTTGCGCTTCTCCTCGGGATAGACCTCCCGCAGGCCGTCCACGGGCGTTCCCGCGCCGGAAAAAACGCGTCCGAGCATTTCTCTGGAAAGGGACAGGCGGATCGGAGAACCGGTAAAGCGCGTGTTCACGTTCTCCATGGAGAGGCCTTCCGTGCCCTCGAACACCTGCAGCACGACCCGGTCTCCGTCGATCAGGATAACGCGGCCCAGGCGCTGCTCGTCGCTTGCGAAGCGGATCTCAGCCAGCTCGTCGTACGCCGCGTTTTCAACGCCCTCCAGGGCGATCAGGGAGCCCTGCATTTCCGAAAGGCCCGTATATTCGATCCTCATTGCGGCACCCCCTTTACCTGTTGCTTTCCAGCACGGTCCGTACGGACGCGTCGATCTTCTCGATAAAGCTCTGTACCGGCACGCCCTCGCCCAGATCGAATTTCATACGGGAGACGGCCGAAAAGATGTCCGTATCGTGCAGGAGCCGGAGCGGGATGCCCTTTGCGCACACAGCCTTCGCCTTGTCGTAGAGATAGAGGATCGTGCGAAGCATCTCCGCCTGCCGCGCCGGCGGCGTGAAGGCGTCCGTCTTGTGGAAGGCGTTCTGCTGCAGATAGCCCTCGCGAATGACCTTCGCAATCTCCATGATGAGCTTCTGATCGTCGGGCAGGATGTCCGCGCCGATCAGCTTGACGATCTCCTGCAGAGAGGCCTCCTCCTGCAGCAGACCGACAAGACGCGCGCGCAGCTCGGGAAAGTCCGCGCCCAGCTCCTGCGCGTACCACTCCTCCAGATCGGAAAAATACTCGCTGTAGCTGTTGTTCCAGTTCACTGCCGGAAAATGCCGCGCATAAGCGAGCGTTCTGTCGAGCGCCCAGAAGGTGCGGATAAAGCGCTTCGTATTCTGCGTGACGGGCTCGGAAAAGTCGCCGCCCTGCGGCGACACGGCGCCGATGACCGTGACGCTCCCTTCCTTGCCGGAAAGCGTCTGCATATATCCGGCGCGCTCATAGAAGCCCGCGAGCCGCGACGGAAGATAGGCCGGGAAGCTCTCCTCCGCGGGCATCTCCTCCAGACGCCCGGAGATCTCCCGCAGCGCCTCCGCCCAGCGCGAGGTGGAATCCGCCATCAGCGCAACGTGATAGCCCATATCGCGGTAGTACTCCGCGATGGTCATGCCCGTATAGATGCTGGCCTCGCGCGCGGCGACAGGCATATTGGAGGTGTTTGCCACGAGGATCGTGCGCTCCATGAGCGGGCGGCCCGTGCGGGGATCCTTCAGCTCGGAGAATTCGTCGAGCACCTGCGTCATCTCATTGCCGCGCTCGCCGCAGCCGAGGTACACGATCACGTCGGCGTCCGACCACTTCGCGAGCTGGTGCTGCACCATCGTCTTTCCGGCGCCGAAGGGCCCGGGGATGGCGGCGGCGCCGCCCTTTCCGACGGGAAACAGCGTGTCGATGACGCGCTGGCCGGTGATCAGCGGCTTCGTGACCGGCAGACGTCTGGCGACGGGTCTGCTCTGCCGGATCGGCCAGCTGTGCGCCAGACGTACGGGAACCTCCCTGCCGTCCGCGCGGCGTACGACAGCCACGGCGTCCGCGACGCTGTACTCTCCGTCCGGGTTGACCTGCGCGACCGTGCCCTGCAGCCCGGCGGGAATCAGCGCGCGATGCGTCAGCCGCTGCGTCTCCGCGCATTCGGCAAAGATCTGGCCGGGCGTCACCGTATCCCCCTCCCGGATCAGGAAGCGGACGTCCCAGAGCTTTTCCGTATCCAGCGACGGCAGGCTCACGCCCTTGGCCAGAAACGCGCCGGAGAGCTCCGCGATCCGGTGCAGCGGGCGTCCGATGCCGTCGTATACGTTTCCGATCATGCCCGGGCCGAGCATGATCTGGAGCGGCGCGCCGGACGGATAGACGGGCTCGCCCGCCGAGAGTCCGCCCGCGTCCTCATAGATCTGCACGACGGAGCTGTCGCCCTTTGCGCTCACGACCTCTCCCGGCAGGCGCTGGTTCCCGACGTACACGAGGCTCATCATGGGCAGGCCGCGTCCGCCGCGAACCGTGATCACGGGGCCGTTGACGCCGTGAATATAATACTGTTCACCCATTTCGTATCACCATCAGTTCATTTCCATCCCGGAGAGCTCCGAGAAGTGGCCGACCATATCGGCGATGGCCGAGTCGAAGCTCAGATCCGCCCGCACGTGCTTCTTCGGGCAATAGAGGCAGAGGCCGCCGAGGCGGAAATTCCCCTCCAGCACCGTGATCTCCGCGTCCGGCAGCGCGCCGCGCAGCGCGTCCGCGAGCCCCATGTCCGCTTCCCGAAGATAGAGCTCCATCGGATCGCTGCCGCCGATCGCGTCGTGCGCGCGCCGCAGCAGCCTTCTCATGTGAGAAGGATACTCCGCAGACTCCGTAAACACCCGGATGCGCTCCGGGAGCGCATCGAAGACGTCCTTCGCGCAGGATTCGCGGTAGTCGAGCATCGCGCGGCGGTTCTCGGCGATCACGGAATTGACGCGGCGCATCTCCGCGGAGCGCGCCTCCGCGGCTCTGGCCTCGCGCCAGCGGCTGATCTCCGCCTTGTATTGCGCGTGCACGGACGCTATGGCCCTGTCGTGCTCCGCTTTCAGTTCTTCCTTGATCCGATGCGCGTCGCGGTTGGCTTCGCGCAGCGCGGTCTGTGTAAACGCATGCAGTTTTTCTTCCTGATCGGGCATAGCTGACCGCCCTCCTGCCGGTATTCAGATCCGGACGCCGATCGTCTCTCCGATCAGCGTCGCCATTTCGTCGCGCACCTTGCCGCCCTTGCTGTCCGGGATCACCGCCACGAGCGGGCGGCTCGCGCTCAGCCGCAGCCGAGTCAGCTCGTCGTAACAGAGGTCCGCACAGGCTTGCGTGATGACCAGCACGGCGATGTTCTCGTCCTCCACGCATTTGCGCATGAGCCGCCGCACGTTCTCCGCGTCCGCTGCCTGCTCGCCGTCGATCCCGGCGAGCCGCAGCCCCGTGAGCGTATCGCGGTCTCCCGCTATCGCAAAGTATTTCATCAGGCCATGAAGAGCAGCAGCAGCGCCACGATCAGGCCGTACAGCGCAACGCCCTCCGCAAGGCCGACGAAGATCAGCGCCTTGCCGAACGCGCCCTCGTTTTCCGAGATCGCGCCGAGCGCCGCGCTGGCGGAGGAGGCCACTGCGATGCCGCCGCCGATGCCTGAGAGGCCGACAGCAAGCGCGGCGCCCACGTAGCGCAGGCCGTCCGAGAGTCCGCCCGCGGCTGCGGACGCCGTTTCGCCTGCGGCAAACGCGCCGGAGGACAGGCCGACGACCGCCGTGATCACGAACATGGAGCAGAAGCTGATCAGGTTCCCGCAGAGCGCTTTTTTTGCCTTTTGTCCGCGCAGCCTGCGCGCGCCGATCGCGAACAGCGGATAGAACACAAAGAATGAGATCGGGATCAGAACAAGGTAAATCATGGCTTTTCCTCCTAAACCGTATAGTCGATGACCTTAGTTGCGAATGCGACGCCGCCGTCCTCATAGAAGCGGCCGAACAGTTCATAGAATTCCAGACGCATGACCTGGATGCCGACCAGGAAGCCCTCGAAGCCCATCACGAACAGGTTGCCGAGGATGATGACGATCGGGTTCATGTTCGAGCCCGCCAGCATCTGCACGACCAGCATCAGGCCGACGTGCGTAATGGCGTACGCGCCGACGCGCAGGAAGCTGAGGGTGTTCGTCAGATAGCTCAGCAGCGTTTCAAAGAGCTCGAAGAATCCGCTGCCGAGCAGGCTTCCGAGCCGGATATGCCTCCACTCCGGGTCGCCCCGGATCAGCAGGCGAAGCGGCTCGCTGAAGAGCATCAGCAGCACGGGCAGGACCAGAACGATCAGGACGTAGGCGGGTTTGAACAGGTCGATGCCCAGCGCGGCTTTGCCTGCCGCGGCCAGAATGAGTCCGAGGTAGAACACAAGGCCCGTCAGGCTGTTCGGCCCGAACAGCACCTTGCCGAGATCGTGCTGCCGGAGACCGTTAACCATGTTGAGCACCATGACGAGGCACAGCATGATTACGCCGAGACCGAGCGAGAGGATCAGCAGCGTCGTGACGTGGCTGCCCTCGAGGATCTTGAAGCCGGGCAGGATGTCCTCAAAGCCGAACACGCTGCCGTAGACAAACCCGAACGCGACGGCGGCGATGCCGCAGCACATGATGATCGGGCCGAGCCAGTTCTTCCGGAACCGGGCAAGCAGGAAGCCGATCAGGATCAGCCCAGCGCCCTGTCCGGCGTCTCCGAACATGATGCCGAAGAACAGGATGAAGCTCAGCGCCATGAATACGGACGGATCGACCTCGTCATAGGCCGGAAGCCCGTACATCTCCAGCAGCGGCCGGAACACGCGGGCGATCAGGCCGCTGCGCATCTTGGTGGGCGGATTGCCGGCGTAGGCGCTGTCCTCGACGGAGCTGATCATGCAGCTGATGTCCGACTGATTCCGGAACAGCGCCGTATACTCCGCCTCCGCGCTCTGCGGGACCCAGCCGGTGACGTAAAAGTGGCCGTGGCGGTAGCCGGAAAGGGCGCGCAGCTCCGCGCAGCCGGCGGAGAATTTCAGATAGGAGAACAGAGCCAGAAGCTCGTCTTTCGTGCTCTCCTTCAGCTTTTGCAGCTCGCCGTCCAGCTCGGTGATGCGCAGCTGCAGCCGCGCATTCTCCTCCTGCATCTGCCGGGAGGTCTCCACGGCAGTGCCGTGAAAGCTCGCCTGCTCCAGAATGCGGATGCGCTCAAAGCCCATGGAGGCAAAGGTGGCGTCCAGCTGGCCGACGACGCTGTCGAGCGCGAAATACATGCCGTAGACGTACCTGTCGTCCCGTCCCGTGGGGAACAGAAAGATGTCCTGCCGGGAATTGGCCCAGTGGTAGCAGGCGTCGAAATGGTCTTTTCGGACGCGCACGAAGCGGCATTTCACGTACTTCATCGCGAACAGGCCGCTCAGCTCCTCGTCCACCGCCTTCAAGTGCTCCAGCTGCTGGACGAAGCCCGTGTTGTTTTCGATCTGCTTCCGCGCGTTTTCACGCTCGGCGAGCAGGTTCTCCGCCTGTTCGGAAATGCCGTTGAGCAGCTCCGAAGCCGTCTGGCTCGTAAACTGCCGCTCCTGAAACGGCATATAGGCCGGCTCCAGCTCCATGCGCTTCATCAGCTCCCGGGCGCGCTGCAGGAGCGCGGCAAAGGGGCTCTGCGTGTCATAGGGCAGCAGCTTGTATTTCTCGCCAAGCGACTCCATGGCGTTGATCGGATGGAACGGGCGGTCGATCACATAGGCGGCGATTGCCTCATCCACCTTGTCCTGCGGCCCGGAGAGAGTCGCAAGGACCATTTTTTCAACCGACAAGAGCACTCCTCCTCTCTATCGGATCAATAGGAATTCCGTCTTATATCACAGGACGCGGGCCGGATCCACGCCGAGCCGGACCGCCTCGTAAACGCGGATCATGCGTCGGCATTCGATCTGCTTGAGCGACAGATAGGCCTGCGCGGTGCAGATTCCGGATTCCGGGCTTGTGAGCAGCTTGCGGCAGAAGTCGATCATCGCCAGATCCTGCGCCTGTTCCGGAACGAGCACGTCCCCGGCGAAGCGCTCGCTCCATCGGTGCCTGCGCAGAATCTCCATCACGTGCTCGAGATCCGGCGCCTGCCGGATCTGCTGAATCAGCGCATCGGTCAAGTGGCTGCGCACGGGAATCAGCAGGTCCTCGAGATCGTCCAGCGCATCCGGATAGTACTGCTTCAGCCGGAGCAGATGCGTCAGGTTCAGGCCGTCCGCCTGCGTGCCGAGGTATTCCTGAAGCCTTTTCTTCTGAGGGCCGGTGTATTTCTTTTGGAGAAACTCGAATACAGCCGTATAGGAGCGGATCTCCAGCAGGCTCGCGGCCTCCGCGTAGGACGGCAGGCCGCCGCTCTCGAGCCCGACAAGATGCAGCGCCTTCGCATAGATCGTCTTTTCCGTCGCCCGAAGAAGTCCCGGCCAGTCCGTGCAGGAATCCAGAAGCGCCTCGTCGATCTGGCTCTTTTCCAGAAAGAAGGCGTGGCCGGCAAGCGGGTTGCTGCCCTCTTCCCTGCCGCAGAGCCTGCGAAGCACGGCGAGGATCCGCTTGAGCTCGTACTGGTACGCGATCAGTTCCAGATAGCGCTTGTCCTGCAGAGACGCGAAGCGATAGATGCGCACCTGCTCGTCGGCGACCTGATTCCACAGCGCTGCGGAAAAGCTCTGCGTGCTCGTCTCATCGGACGGAAGAAGCTCCATGGCCGGTTTCCACGCGGGCATGCCGCGCAGCGCCCAGACAAGCTCGGAGGTGCTTTTGCAGCGGCAGAGCTTTTCCAGATCCTTTTCGTCGAGCATACGGCCGTAGAGCGCCCGCACCTTTGTCGCGATCGCCGCGTTTCCGCTATTCATCCAGGCCCACCACGATGCGGAAGAGCTTGTCGATGATCTGTTCTCGGCTGCCCTCGAACTGCGCCTTCGCCTGCTCCATTTCCGTATCCAGCGAGGATTCCAGCAGGCGGATATCGTCGTCCGCGTGCTCCTTGGCCTCCTGCTGCACCTGGGCGACGTACTCTCGGGCGCGCTGCATCATCTTCTCATGCAGCAGCTGCTGTTCCAGCTCCAGATCTGCGTGAAAGCGCGCCTTCTGCGCCAGCGCCTCGGCATAGATCTCCTGCGCCTCGTTCTCCGCGCTGACGATGGCGCGCATCATTTCCTTCGGCGTCATACCGCGCCTCCCAATTCTCTCGCCTTCTTGATCTGTCGGATGTCGCTGCCTCTGAACACGAGCTCTTTGAATTCTCCCTTCAGACGGGAGACGATCTGCGGGGAATAGCGTCTGGCGAGCTCCTCGTCGCTGAGATTCGTGCTGATGACGGTCGTCTTTCCCTCGCAGAGCCTGCCGTCGATCAGGGTATACAGCGCCGTCGTGGCGAAGCTGCCCGTCATCTCCGTCCCCAGATCGTCCAAAATCATGAGGTCGCAGCCGAGATAGCGCTGCACAAGCTCCTGCGCCGTCTCCCCGGCTTCGGTGTCCCGGGAAAACTTTTGCAGCTCAAAGGCGGACAGACAGGCGATGCTCGTCTCATAAGCGACGGAAAAGCCCTTTTCTGCTACGACGCGCGCGATGCAGGCCGACAGAAAGGTCTTGCCGAGCCCCGTACCGCCCTGAAACAGCAGATTGTCCGCGCCACGCCCGAATTTCTCCGCATAGAGCCTGCAGTAGTCGCAGATCATCCGCATCGCCTGCCGCGGCGAATCCCCGGACGCGTCCGGATGATCGGAGTAATAACTCAGGTCAAAGGTCTCAAAGCTCTCGCTGCCGAGCTTGAGCAGGCTGGAAAGGGATTTTCTGACCTCTTCCCGATACAGCGCGTCCAGACAGGCGCACACGCCGCCGTTCCTGTAGCCGGTATCCTTGCACAGCGGGCAGTTGTAGATCTCGTCTACGTAGTCCTCCGCATAGCCTGAACCGCGCAGGAGCTCTCTGCGGCGCTCCTGAAGCTGCAGGCTCCGCTGCGCGATCGCGTCGATCGCGGGGCCGACATCCTCTCCGCGGCGCAGCGCCGTAACGGCCGCCTTCGGCACGAGCGTGCGCAGCTCCCGCTCGACCTGCTGCATCTCCGGGATCCTGCCGTACACCTCGGCGCGGCGCCGAAGCAGCTCCGCCTCGTTCCGAAGCCGGATCTGCTCCAGCGCGCGGCGCGCGTTTTCCATCAGTTTTCCGTCCATCCGGACTCCTCCTCATCGGATAAGGGGTCATTTCCTGCGCAGCTGTTCGATCATCTTTTCCATTCTGGCGCGATCCGACCTCGGCGCATCTTCGCCGTCTTTTCCCGCCGGACACGTTTTGCGATCTCCCTTTCGGTCAAGCTGCTCGATCTCCGCGATCGTGCGCAGGCCCTTCGCGTTCCAGCTCTGTATGATCGAATTCATGTACTTCCATTTCAGCGCGCCCGTATTTGTGACCGTCCGGTCATAGGCCATTTCGATCGCCTCCGGGGAGAAGCCGAGGCCGAGCCATTCCTCGATGTAGCGGCGCTCGCTCGCGCTCAGGGCGCGGTCTGTCAGTCCCATGGCCCTGCGCACCCGCTCCAGTCCCTCCGACAGTCTCTCCTGCCTTTGGATATACGCCTCCGCGAGCTCGCAGGTGTAGAGCTCCCTGTTCACCCAGACGTACGCCTCCCGCTCGATGCTGCGCATCGTCGGGCGTCTTCCCTCTCCGTAGCGCTTTGCGAAGCGATCCGCGCAGTAGTTGATCAGAAGCATGATCGTATCCGGATTCAGGCCAAGATGATCGTAGACGCCGAACAGCGTTTTCAGCTCCGCGCCGGAGAGGATGTGTCCGAGCTTGCGCTGCGCCTCTCCGACGAGCGCCTGAAAGCCGCTGTCCTCGCGGCAGCGCCGCATGATCTCATCCGCCGTGTATTCCGGAAGCTCCTCCGGCTGCGGCAGCGCCTGCGCCGACGCGGGAAAGGCGTCCAGTGCGCGCAGCGCGGCTGCCGCCGCCGCGATCTCCGCTTCCGTGCGCCCGAGCGCCTTCGCGGCCTCCGAAAGCTCCAGAACGCGCCCCGTATCGCATAGATAGATCAGCAGCAGCGCCGCATCGCCGTTGCCTGACGCGGCGACGCGCTGCGCACCCGCGCGCTGCAGCATCAGCACGGTATCGTGCTCCCGTGTGTCCATTTCCCGCCTCTTTCGTGTTTCTTTCGATGCCGCCCCCGTCTATCCGGGCAGTATCTTCGAGTTTCTTTAAATCATACCACAAAAATACTCTTGTAGCAATACACTTCTCTATGATATAATCGGGCATCCGACATGGAATCGATCTCGAAACAGAGGTATTCAGATATGCTCGAATTGCTTTCCCCCGCCGGCAGCCCGGAGGCGGTGATCGCCGCCGTCCAGAGCGGCGCCGACGCCATCTATCTGGGATACGGGGATTTCAACGCGCGCCGCGGCGCGCGGAATTTTTCCGAGGAAGAGTTTTCCGAAGCCGTGTCCTATTGCCGCGTGCGCGGCTGCAAGGTCTACGTCACGCTCAACACGCTGGTTTCCGACCGGGAGATGAAGGACGCGGTCGCGCTGGCCGCGAAGGCCTCCGCCCTCGGCGCCGACGCCATTCTTGTGCAGGATCTCGGCCTCGCCTCCGTGCTGCACCGGGCGCTGCCCGACATCCCCCTGCACGCGTCCACCCAGATGAGCGTACACAGCCTTGCGGGCGTTTGCGCCGCGGCGGAGATGGGCATGACGCGCGTCGTGCTGGCCAGAGAGCTCCGTTTTGAACAGATCTCCTATATCGCCGCGCACGCCCCGATCGAGGTTGAGGTGTTCGTGCACGGCGCGCTTTGCATGTGCCACTCCGGGCAGTGCTATATGTCCGCGCTGATCGGCCGCCGCAGCGGCAACCGCGGCATGTGCGCGCAGCCGTGCAGGCTGGAATACAGCCTCGGCGGCAGGATGGACGATCACCCGCTCAGCCTGAAGGACAACTGCCTCGTCCGCGAGCTGCAGCTTCTCGATCAGGCGGGCGTGAAGTGCGTAAAGATCGAGGGCCGCATGAAGCGCCCGGAATACGTCGCCATGACGACCGGCATCTATTCCCGGGCAATCCGGGACGGAAAGGCTCCCTCGGAGGCGGAGATGGCCCAGCTGGAGGAGATCTTCTCCCGGCAGGGCTTCACGCAGGGCTATTTCAAGGGCGAGCTCGGGCCGGACATGTTCGGCGTGCGCGCGGAGGGCGAGCGAGCCGACGCCAGGCTGCTGGCCGAGACGCGCCGGAGCTACGGCGGCACGGAGCGCAGGCGCGTGCCCGTCCGGTTTGAAGCGGTCATCCGCGCAGGCGAGCCCGTGCGGCTCTCCGCAGCCGACGAAGAGGGCCGCGTCGCTTCGGTCGAGGGTCCCGTCCCGGAGGCCGCCGTGAAGCAGGCTTTAACGCTCTCGTCCCTGCACGAGCAGCTGTATAAAACGGGCGGGACGCCGTATGCGTGCTCCGGTGTGCGCGCCGATATCCCGAGCGGGCTGTTTCTGCCCGCCGCCGCGATCAATGAACTGCGCCGCCGGGCGCTCGCTTCCCTGTCCGAGCTGCGGGCGGCGCCGCCGCTGCGCAGGATTTTGCCGATGCCGGAGCCCCCGGCGGACTGCGCAGAAACGGACGCGCCGCTGCTGGCGTTCCAGGTCTGCGCAGCGGACCAGCTCAGCAAGGAGCTTGCGGCGCTCCGGCCCGGCTGTCTCTACGTTCCGATCACGATGATCCCCGAGCGCGCGGACGCGCTGACGCCGTTTCTGGACGCGGGCTGCGCGATCTCCGCGGTCCTACCGCGCGTCGTCACCTCCGCCGAGGAGCCGGAGGTGACGGACCTTCTGGAAAAGTGCCGCGCGTTCGGCGTCCGTGAGGCGCTTGTCGGGAACCTCGGTCACGTCCATCTCGTGAAGAGGGCCGGTTTGCAGCTGCGGGGCGATTTCGGACTGAACGTATTCAACTCCTACAGTCTGGAGCTGCTGCGCCGCGCGGGCTTCCTCTCCGCGACGGCGTCCTTCGAGCTGCGTCTCAGTCAGATCCGCGATCTGCAGAAGGCCCTGCCCGTGGAGCTGATTGCCTACGGGCGGCTCCCGCTGATGGTTACGGAGAACTGCATCATCAAAAACAGCTTCGGGCGCTGCGCCTGCGGCAGCCAGCAGAACATGCTCACCGACCGGCGCGGCGCGCAGTTCCCCGTCCTGAAGGAGTTCGGCTGCCGCAATCAGATCTTCAACGCGGACAAGCTCTTCCTCGGCGACAAGCCGGAGGTCTTCTCCGACAGCGGCATCTCACGCGCGCGCCTTTTGTTCACAACGGAGAGCCCGCGCGAGTGCGCGGAGATCGCCAGGAGCTATCTCGGCATGAACGATTACGTCCCGAACGGTATGACAAGAGGCTTGTACTACCGCGGCGTGGAATAAGGAGGTATACGATGCGCGATCCCATCCGATGGACCCCGACGCTTCTGCTCGACGGCGCGACCGGGACCGAAATGCTCAAGCGCGGAATGCCCTCCGGCAGCTGCACCGATCTCTGGATCCTGGAGCACCCCGACGCGATCCTGGATCTGCAGCGCGCATATGTCGAAGCCGGCTCACAGGTGCTGTACGCGCCGACCTTCAGCGCGAACAGGCCATCGCTGGAACGGCACGGCGCGAAGATCTCCGTTAAGGAGCTGTGCAAAACGCTCGTTGCGCTCAGCCGTGAGGCGTCCGCAGGGAAAACGTACGTCGCCGGAGACGTCGCCCCCTGCGGCCTGCAGCCGGAGCCCGTCGGCGCGGCGAGCTTTGACGATCTCACTGCCGTGTTCCGCGAAACGGCCGAAGCGCTCTGCCTTGCGGGCGTCGATCTCTTTGCCGTCGAGACGCAGATTTCCCTCCTTGAGGCGCGCGCCGCCGTCACCGCCGTGCGGCAGGTCTCCGATCTGCCGCTGCTCGTGACCTTCGCCTGCGGGCCGACCGGCAGAAGTCTCTGGGGCGACGATCTGACCGAGGCCGCGCTCGATCTGCAGGCGCTGGGCGCAGACGCCTTCGGCATCAACTGCTGCGGCGATCTGGAGCTGATCGAAGCGCTGATCCGGGACGTCCGCAGCGCCTGCGCGCTCCCCCTCGTCGTAAAGCCCAACGCCGGCAAGCCGGAAAACCGGGACGGCAGATCCGTCTACTCGATGACGCCGCAGACGCTCGCGGACTTCGTCCCGCGATTCCGCGCGGCGGGCGCGTCCGTGTTCGGCGGCTGCTGCGGAACGACGCCGGAGCACATCGCCGCGATCCGTGACGCGTTGAAATAGTTCCCCTGACAGAAAACGCTCTCCCGTCCGACCGGACGGAGAGCGTTTTCTTTTGCGTCTTGTCCCGCCTCATAAACGCCGCGCCGCTCCACATATACATGAATACGATCCGATTGAAGCAACGATCATTTGGGAGTGGTGTTTTTGAAAGCGAACATAGAGGAACGCGCCTGCGAGCTTGCAAGATACGTGATCGAAAACAATGCGACTGTGCGCAGCGCGGCAAGCCGCTTCTCCGTCAGCAAGAGCACCGTACACAAGGATCTCTCCGAGCGGCTGGAGCCGGTGGATCGGGAACTCTATCTGCGCGTCAAATCCGTTCTGGAGAAAAACAAGGCGGAACGGCACATACGCGGCGGGATCGCCACCAGGAAAAAGTACCGCGGCGAATAAAGCTATGGGGAGCCTCGCAAAAGGCTCCCCATGCATCGTTCCGGCTTATCTGTCGCTCCATTTCCATTCCCGGATCTCCGGCATATCCTCGCCGTACTGCCGGATATACTGCCTGTGCTCCACCAGCTTGTCGCGCATCCTCTGCACCAGATAGCTGCCGCGGTTGCCGAGCTGCGGCAGGGACTGCACCGCGTCGATCACCAGATGGAAGCGGTCCAGGCTGTTCTGCACGCGCATGTCGAAGGGCGTGGTGATCGTGCCCTCTTCGATATAGCCGCGGACAAGCATATTCCGGTTGTGCCGGTGATAGGTCAGCTCGTGGATCAGGGAGGGATAGCCGTGATAGGCGAAGAGGATGGGCTTATCCTTCGTAAAGAGCATGTCGTAGTCGTCCTGCTTCAGCCCGTGGGGGTGCTGGGTGCTGTCCTGCAGGCGCATGAGGTCCACAACGTTGACGACGCG
>JAEEGL015604609.1_pt1 | contig 18554 bp, 14 predicted proteins | sample 9134231 | NCBI WGS metagenome assembly JAEEGL01 (sample SAMN16246548, study PRJNA631951) | gut metagenome | biome: gut microbiome; feature: rumen; material: fiber-attached | host: Bos | place: Iran: Karaj | collected 2018-10 | reverse complement strand
TCTTCTGAAGAGGCTCAGGAGGTAGTAGAACCTGTATCTGAACCGGATGTGGAGCCTGCATCGGACAACTTGCCTGATCCGGAAATAACACCTGCAACAGAACCCGCGGCAGAACCTGCAGCAGAGCCTGTATCTGATGTAATACCCACAGGTACAGCTTCAGCTCCCGCAGGGACAGCTCCTACAGCGGAGCCTGTATCTGATGTAACACCCACAGGTACGGCTTCAGCTCCCGCAGGGACAGCTCCTGCAGCTCCTGCAGCAGAGCCTGTGTCTGCTGTAATACCCACAGGTACGGCTTCAGCTCCCACAGAGACAGCACCGGCAGCTCCTGCAGCAGAGCCTGTATCTAATGTAATACCCACAGGTACAGCTTCATCTTCCGCAGGGACAGCTCCGGTAGAACCAAAGCCTGGTGAGGCTGGATATAAGATTATTGACGCGTCCATAACGGATGCGGAAAAATACATGGAATATGGTTATGATGCCAACCTGTGCTGGGCCGGTACAGCAGCCAACATGTTGTGGACAACGAACTATGGAAGAGAGGCTGTTAATCCTCAGACAAATGAAAATTTCAAAAATGAAGATGAATTATTCGATTATTTCAGAAAGAACTTTACTGATGTTGCGGGGGATCCAAGTTATGCTATTCCTTACGTTGTCGAGGGAGTATATCCCATCAATAATGTTGATGGTGTTTCTCACCTTAAACCCAATGCAGCCAAGGGAGGGCTGATTCCGGGTTTTTTTGAGATACCGCAAGGACACCTTATCATGTATGATGAGAAAAAGGTGGATGATGTACTGTTTTCTCTGGATTCGGTCGTGGGAAAGGCAGTCGGAGGATTTATCCAATGGTGGAATACTGACACAAACCAGTTTGACCCCGGAGCGCATTGGCTGACAGTTGTCGGTCTGGAAAAGAATGCTGACGGGTTTTATAATGGAATATGGCTTGTTGACTCGGATAATGATCCTGTACTCAATTTTGGGGAAGTAGGACCGCCTGACGCGACAGATAAAGATAAAGCGGATCTTGCGGCAAATGCGCCAAACTCACGTACATATTATCCTGTCGCACGTGAACTGATCGATCAGATGTATTATTGGGTGATCGAGGGATATTCATCCCCGAATGTGAAATCCGTTCTTTCCCACCTTTGTGTACTTTTGAATATGCCTTTGAACGGTGGAGGTGATCCGGAAGAAGAGCCTGATGAGAATGAAAAAAAGGATGATAGCAGGGACGATACTAATAAATCTGAGAATGAGACAGCTAACGATAAGATTGCAGAATATCAAAGGGCCAATCCTGAGATATCATATGAGGAGGCAGTTTTGATGGCCGAATTTAACTTGATTCAGGAACAAATGATCAAAAATGGTACCGTATATTATTGTCCTACAGGGAATACATATGATAAAAACAGCAGTGCTGGCTACAGTTTTGTAATCAACAGAATGCCCACATCTTTACTGAATGTATACGTAAACGGAGTGCGTTTGTCGGGTAACGGACAGTATTATACTATCACGAGAACACCTAACGGAATGTTTGTTATCACGTTTAATAATGAATATCTTCAGTCTCTTGATGCAGGTGAGTATTCGATAAGGATGGAATTTGACGGACTTAATGATGTTGATACGACGGTTATCGTAAAATAAAGAAGGAATGTATCTGCCAAATATGCATGATCGTTCATCAAAGAGTATGTAAAGACAAAGAAAATAACGACAGGGATTAACACCGGAAGACAAATAGAGTTTGATAATATAAAGGGCATATTCATGCCCTTTATATTTATGATATTCGCATTTCAGGCAACAAATTCTCATACTAGCCCGCAGGTGTCTTGTTTTTAGTGGGCTTTTGCCCTTCGAATTATTATATATTTAGTGGGCTGGAAACAAAGCAATACAAGATGTTGACATAATGTGTATCGATAATAAAAATATGTTGACATAAATAATTATTATGGTTAATAATAGAAGAGCATGGGCGCGGTCCGTGCTCTTTTGAGATTAACATAATCGGGGAGAACTTATGAAAACGAATTCACGAATTAGAATTGCGATAAGGAAGCTATTTGTTTTTCTAGCATCTATATCATTGTTAATAATATCGTGCACGGCTGTTTCACGGAAATTTGGGATGGATGTGTATGCTGCGGGAACTACAATAACCAATGTTACAGTAGATACTACACCAAAGACAGTAAAAGATATTGATAATGGTATTAGTTCTCAAGAATTGAAGGAAAAGTTGAGTTTGATTGAATTCAAGGTTGCAGGTGATTTACAGACTGCTTCTGGAATAGCCCCAACTAGAATTACAGATATTATTTCCACAGTAGATGAGTCGAGTATTACGATAACTAACTATAAGGAAGATGAAACCCAAAAACAATCATCGGTTACGGGTACTGGTTATTTGACAAGTGGCACAAAAGATGGAACAGAGTACAGTTTTGACAGAAAAGAAGTTACATTTAATGTCACAGTGAATGCTTCTCCCTATACATTTGTCAGTGTTATTGATCCTGATTATGAAGCTGTATTTCCCAGTAAAACGTCAAAAGATGTCATAACAAAAGCGCTAAATGAGAACTGTCCCTATGTTAGTATTATTGTAAAAAATGGGTCGGATAAGGAGGAATGGGCTGGGGTTCCGGTTACTTGGACAGGAGTGAAGTCAGGCGAATCATATGATCCAAGTTCAACTGATAAACAAACCGTAACCTGGGTTGGAAAAGTCAGTAAAGGTTCATTCAGAATTGAAAGTGAAGGAAAAAATGTTAACGTTCCTACGGATCAAACAGTCGAAATAAAAGTCATTGTTGGTTACGATGAATATGAAGAGAGTAAAATGGGCGGGGATTATGACGATGATGACCTGGGGAAGATAAAGACAACTATCAGTAAATCTACGGTTAAGAAGATTCTTGATGCTCAGACAGACTCAAAGATAAAGAAGACTATAGAAGATGCTATTTTAGCTGGTAAAACGTTATCTATCGAGGTTTATGTAGAAAAGCTTGATAAAGATGATGTTGATGATAGCATAATTGATAAATTCAAGGATAAGGCGGATGCTAAGGTAGGTACAATATGTGATATAAGATTGTACCTGACTGTTGATGGGAGCAGAAAAAACCAGATAACATCTCCCGGACAAACACTTTCGTTTACTCATACTATACCTTCTGATTTGAAAAAGAGTTCAAGTTCAAGTAATGGAAAGAAATACAAGAGAAAATTTAGAGAGTACAGGTATCATGATGGTTCAGCCCATAGCTGCGATGAAGACTGGACTGATTCAGACTCGCCATCGAGTGTAAAATTCAAAAGCAGTCAGTTCAGTTACTATGCTTTGATGTATAAGGATAGTGAAACATCTTCGTCATCCACTTCTTCGAGTAGCAGAACTGGAAGCTCCAGTATCGCAAGTGCAAGGACTCCTACCACCGGAGGGACCTCATCCGGTAATGCGGCAGGAGGTTCAAGGACCGGAAGCGGAGCTCCGAAGACAGGAGATGAGTTTAATGCAAAGCTGTGGATATACTTCCTTGTGGTGGGAGTGGTTGTAGCGCTCTGCGCATTCATTCTCTATCAGGATACCAAGGATTGGCGTGATGAAAAAAAGGAAGCAAAATAATAGGGGGATAATACTATGAGATGTCAGGTATGTAATGAAGGAAATCTGGTAGAAGGAAAGAAATCATATTTTATCGAGCTTGAGAACTGCTATGTGATCATCAAAAAAGTGCCCTGCTATATCTGTGATCACTGCGGCGAGGCAGTGTTCTCACAGGAGGTTTTGGACAGGATCGATCTTATCCTTAAAAAGATCGACAATATGTCCAGGAAGATACTCATCACGGATTATGCTAACGCAGCCTGAGCATATTTCCAGATGATCTGAAGATTCTGTATGGGAAAAGATAATAAAAGCAAACCGAACATCGTCAGGTCAGTGGGGCGGAAGTTATACCGCCTCACTCTTTTTGTGTTCATAATTTTAGGTTCTGCTGTTTCCATCTTTGCTTTTACAGAGCTTCTGATAGGTACGATCGGATACCTTCGTACACGGGCGGTATACAGGGATGCCAACAGGAGATTCGTCAGTGTACATGCGAAAGAGCCCGTATCAGCAAATAAACCGGAGCCGGCTCCTGTCGTAGGACTTTCGGAGAATACCGTATCTGAGGATAAGGCAGAGCCCGATCCTTTTGAAGAGATACAGGTTGACCTTAAGGCGCTGAGGGAGATAAATGACGAGGTGATAGGCTGGATCTATTTTGAGGACGGACTTATCAGCTATCCAATCCTTTATTCCGGCGATAATGAGAAATACCTTAAGCGTAATTATATGGAAAAATATATGGCCTCCGGTTCCATCTTTATGGATAAGACCGGAAATCCTGATTTTTCCGATCATTATACGCTGCTTTACGGCCATAACATGCGTGATCTTACCATGTTTGGTAAGCTTAGATATTACCGGAGTGATAAGAATTATTATAAGGATCACGAGTATTTCCAGATAATCACGGAAGACGCAGCATATCGATACCGGGTGTTTTCATTCAAGCAGATCTCTGTTGACAGCGGCATTTTCTCTTCAATATCCGGGAATGAAGCCGGTCTTAAGGAGTTTGCTGATAAAAAGCTGATTCCCGGGAACAATGTGAATACGGATACTACGATCAAAGATTCAGATCATGTACTGGCATTATCTACCTGTGTGAATGACTATGCTTATCGGTTTATTGTCTGCGGAGTCCGCGTGGATACAAAGCCCCTTGACGGAAGTACATCCGTATCGTCCGGTAATGCAGGCGCAGGAGTCAGCTCGAATAAAACCGCAAGCGGAGAGTCTGCCGCAGGAAACGGCGAAAAGCCAGACTCAAATAAGAAATCCACTTCCTCGGGCAACCGATCCGCCTCGGGGAATAAGGCTGTCATAGTTGATGTGGATCCCTGATCATTCAGGGACTGTTGAATTATTAAATTGAATCGATAAGGTGCAGGTTGCGGTGGCAAAAGAAAAGCCCTCAGAACAAATGTCTGAGGGCCTTTTTGAAGGATATTGTCCGTGTTATCAGACTGCTTTGGAACCAAACTTCTCTGCAAGTGCGGATATACTTATGCTTCCGTCTGCGGATACAAAGGAAGCAATGTCAGAGCCTGCAGGTATGGTTATCGTGACAAGCCTGCCGTTAACTATGCAGGTAAGCACCACAGTCACATCTCTTCTTGAAAGAAGTGTAGAAACCAATGAGGCATCAAGCTTATCTCCTGCGATATTGATCGCAGCCGAACCTCCGGCGGGGGTGGAAGATACTGCTGATACAGCTGCGGCAACGCTAGCATCCAGCGCAGTATATACCGTGTTCTTGTTCTTATCCTTGTCTTTATCATCATCGTCATCTTTATCGTGACCTACATAGGTAAGCTTTACTGAGAAAGAAACTCCGCCGTTTCTGGGCACGTTGATGTAATAATTTCCGCTCGCATCCTTTACAAGCTTGAGCTTCTGTCCATCATCGCCATAAGCCGCATCAAGCCTGTAATCATCACTCACGTCAACCTTAAGGAGGACTTTATCGCCCTCATAAGCATACTCAAGGGCATTGCCGTTAACGCCCGTGACCGTAGCAAGGGCATTGCCGTTTGCATCCGTAGCTCTGAGGGATGCCCCGTCAGTCTGTTTGACCTTTATGATATATTGTATCTGCTGAGCAGCCTCCTCGTCTTCAACAAGTGTTATTCTTCTGGTCGTCTCGTTATATTCATACTTTGCTGCGGTATATCCGGGAGTTTCTATCTTCCAGACAGTGAGCGTGTTCTCGCCGTCACCGGTACTGACCACAGCAGCTTCCTTGGCAGAGAGGGTTCCCTCTATCACAATATTATTCACAGGCTTCCCATAATCTAAACCAAAGGCACGCATATAAACACCGGTTCCCTCGGCGCTGACATCACCGCCTGTCTTTATATTGTTGGTACCGTCGCCATATGCCCCGGCTATGATGCCGGAATACTCACCACCTTTAACATTGCCCGTAATATCAACGTTGCAGGCAGCAGTGCCCCCGTCTGCATAAGAAATGACGCCGGTCCATTCACTCTCGACATCGCCATTAACCGTCACATTCGATGTGCAGTTAAGCTCAGCAGAAGTATACACGCCTTCTTCATGAGCGGATACGTCGCCATTTACGATAACATTTACAGCACTGTTATCAGTTTCTTCCGCGCTGGTCCCGTACGATCCGGCCTCTGCATCCACACCGCCGCTTTCAGCAGATGTTATATCGCCATTAACGACCACGGTAGCAGTACTGCCATCATAGGCTGACGTTTTCACACCGTAGCCGTTACTTTCAATATTACCGTTTACGTCAAGATTGATCTCAGAACCTTCCGCAGCAAAGGCAGAAGCGCCCGGTCCCGCATCACTTGTGAGATTTCCCGTGGTAACAGAAGCAGTGTGTTCACTTCCTGACACTACTGACACCGCAGACTGATGCTCTTCATTTTCAGTAAGGTCACCGAAATCCGTCGTGACATCCTGATCGAGAGCATCGACCGTCCCGCCACCCTCGGCGAGCGCTGTTGCAGGTGCTATAACCATTGTTGCGGCGATCGCAGCGGCCATAACCTTTATCAGAAACTTCCTTTTTAGCATATTGCATACCTCCTGTTTGAAACAATATCTAAAGCAGGGTTAATAGGATAGATTATTTATTATTCAGCCCTGGGAGGAGATTGTCAATTTATCGCATGAAAGAATTAAATAAAAAAATGATTGACAAATCATTCCGAGGGGATTATAGTATTAACAACATAAATCATACTAAGCCTGTAGGAAATACAGAGTATAAATTATCAAAGATGATAAAAGGAGGACAAGATCATGTCAGACATTAAGAACAGCGCTTTGGAACTTATAGGAAATACCCCCCTGGTAAAGGTCAGCAGATATGCCAAGGCAGCAGGAGCAGATAAGGCTGAGATACTTGCAAAGGTTGAGCTTTTCAATCCTGCAGGTTCAGTTAAGGACAGGATAGCGCTTGCTATGATAGAGGATGCAGAGCAGAGCGGCAAGCTTAAGCCCGGCGCTACTATCATAGAGCCGACCTCCGGTAATACAGGTATAGGAATTGCATCGGTCGCTACAGCAAAAGGCTATAAGGCTATACTTACACTTCCGGATACAATGTCTGTAGAAAGACGCAATCTTCTTAAGGCATATGGCGCAGAGATAGTTCTTACCGAGGGCGCAAAGGGTATGAAGGGAGCCATAGCAAAGGCTGAGGAGCTTAATAAAGAGATAGAGGGCTCAGTCATTCTTTCACAGTTTGATAATAAGGCCAATCCCAAAGCTCACAAAGAGACTACAGGACCTGAGATCTGGGAGCAGACTGGCGGCAAGGTAGATTTCTTTATCGCCGGCGTAGGCACAGGCGGAACCCTTACCGGTGCAGGTGAGTTTCTGAAGGAGAAAAATCCTGATGTAAAGATAATAGCTGTGGAGCCTGCATCATCTCCGGTGCTTTCCAAGGGAACAGCCGGTCCTCATAAGATACAGGGAATAGGCGCAGGCTTTGTCCCTGCTGTGCTTAACACAAAGGTTTATGATGAGATCATAACGATCGAAAATGATGATGCATTTGAAGAGGGAAGAAGATTTGCAGTATCTGAAGGAGTTCTTGTGGGGATATCTTCGGGAGCTGCTCTGAAGGCTGCATCTATAGTAGCTTCAAGGCCGGAGAATGAAGGAAAGACTGTAGTAGTCCTGCTTCCTGATTCCGGTGACAGATATCTGTCGACAGCGCTTTTTTCAAAATGACCTCCCAAAATCATTTTGATTTTTAAGTGATAAGGGGATGCCGTAAGGCATCCCCTAAAGTTATACCGTAAATTCTATACTCTCTGTTCCGATCGTAAGCATATACGTGCCTTTGGACAGTTCGAGTTTGGTAAGATCGAGGATAAGAGGATCATATCCTGTGATGATATCTTCCAGGTCTCCCTCAGCCAGAGGCTTTCCGGAATCATCTTCATCTGTTCTTATAATGCTGTACTTCACATTCTGAATGTCAGAGGGCAGTTCTCCTGTGATATCCAGAGTGATCATTCCTTCCTTGTATTCAGCCTTATCCAGATGATAACTGCTTTCTGCCACGGCATCTTCGGCAGCTTCTGCTGCCTTCTCAGCTTCGTTTGCCGGGGCGATGCCGACAGCCTCTTCAGCACTAAATGCCGAGCCGGCATCAGCGGCTTCCTCAGCTTCATAAGCCGGAGCCGCTCCTTCAGCTGCAGCCTCTTCAGCTTCGTAGGCGGGAGCTTCAGCAGCTTCTTCTGCTTCATATGCAGGAGCCGGTTCCTCTGCGGCAGCTTCCTCTGCATCATAGGCTTCTGCGGTATCGGCTGCATCATATGCCTGATCTGATGCAGGAGAGGAAGCCTGGTCACTTGATCCTAAGCGCATTATAAACGGAAGCGTCACTGTGATCGTAAGGAAGGCCACCGCTGCTGCAGGAAGCGCAATGTAGAGGGCTTTCTTAAGACGGAAGGCTTTTACCTTATCCTTTTTTACAGGAGTTTCCTTCAGCTCAAAAGCAGCTTCATCTATGTATTTTGGATCAAGCCCTGACAGGGCGTTCATCAGATCATTGGAATTCACAGTTCATATCCCTCCTGTATGAGGTATGACTTCAGTTTCTGACGTGTTCTGAAAAGCTGGGATTTGACAGCGGATTCTGACATCGAAAGCTTCTCTGCAATATCCGAAAGCGCATCGACATAGAAGTAACGCCTTACAAATATTATTCTGTCATTGGAACCGAGCCCTGCGAGGAATTTATTAATGTGCTCTGAGAGAAGGGACATATCTGCCATTTCCTCGGTAGAAGAGGAGTCTGCCACTTCACAGAGTTCATCAAGCGCGAGAGCGGTCTGTCCCGCCCCGCGTTTGATGGAATGTGCTTTGCGATACAGTGTAAGCGCGTGGTTTCTTACGATCGCTGCGAGATAAGGGGCGAGCATTTGCGGACGTTCTTCGGGCATGGTATTCCAGGCCGACAGGTAGGTGTCATTTATACATTCCTCCGAATCCTCGGCATTTGCCACAATGTTCATTGCGATCGTTCTGCAGTATCCGCCGTATTTGACGTTAGTCTCTTTTATTGCGTTTTCGTTTCTTGCCCAGTAAAGGTCTACGATCTCGTGATCCTGCATATCTGTCCGGAATGCTGATCAGATCGTCCTGATCAGCTCCAGGAATTCCTCCTTATATTCGTCATCAAGCTCGAGTCCGGCTACCTGCTCTGATACATCCCTGAGGTCAAGGGTTCCCACGTACTCGCTGTTGTTGATTATCATACCGCACTCTGCGACATATGCTGCGAAAAGTGTATCACAATTCGGTCTTGCGGTATAGCACTCACTTCCTACAGGGAAATATATGAGCTTTGATTCATCTTCCTCAGGCTCTTTATATCTGACGGATACTGTCATCCACTCGTCAGATTTCTCGCCTATTTCTGACAGATCGGTATTCTGGTAGCGAAGAGAGGTGTTACCGTCTTTACCTGTCTCATTCAGTTTTACTTCATAGAGCGCTGTCATAGCGTGTCCGCTTCCGATCTCACCGCCGTCCTTTGTGTCATCGCTGAAATCCTGTGCAGACATCTGTCTGTTCTCATAGCCTATCAGACGGTACTCGGATACATATTTCGGATTAAATTCAACCTGGAACTTTACATCCTTTGCCACTGTATAAAGAGTGGAATCAAACTCGTCTATAAGTGTTTTCTTAGCCTCTGACAGGCAGTCAATATATGAATAATTACCGTTTCCTTTGTCAGCAAGGGTTTCAAGTGTTGCCTCATTATAATTGCCTGTACCGAAGCCCAGCACCGAAAGGAATACTCCGCCTTCCTTCTTGTCAGTGATAAGCTTTTCCAGCTCATCCTCAGAAGTGATGCCCACGTTCAGGTCGCCGTCCGTAGCCATGATGACACGGTTGTTGCCGCCCTTGATGAAGTATTTTTCTGCCAGCTTATATGCAGATTTGATGCCTTCTCCGCCGTTTGTAGAGCCGGAAGCTTCAAGGCTGTTTATGGCTCTTTTGATCTCAGTGTGCCTGTCTCCGGGGACTCCTGCGATCACGATATCCGAGGATGAAGCATAGGTGACTATGGATACTCTGTCGTTTTCATTCAGATCATCTACAAGCATATTGAAGCCCATCTGCAGCAGCGGGAGCTTGTCATATGACTCCATCGATCCTGAGACATCTATAAGAAATACTATATTTGAAGGAGTGTCAGCTATGTCGCTTTGCTCCTTTGCCTTTATACCGAGATTTACAAGCTTTGTATTATAGTTCCAGGGGCAGTCTATGATGGAAGCGTTCACCGCGAAAGTATCGCCGCGTCCCGGAGTCTTATAGTCGTAATCAAAATAGTTTACAAGCTCTTCGGTCCTTATCGAACCTTCGGGGATATCGGAAAGGGAATAACCGTCATTTATCATCCGGCGAAGATTGGAATAGCTTGCTGTGTCGATGTCAGCGCCGAAGGTTGAAAGGGGAGAAGTGGCTGTGTCCTTGAATTCATTCTCCCTGACGCTCTTATAGGTTTCTCCGGAGTTGTATACCGGAGCAGGGTAGTAGTTTCCGGGGCAGAGCGCTTCTTCTGTACAGGCATCAACATATCCTTTTTCTGATGCGGTATCATATGAATCATAGCATCCGGCAGCTTCTTCATAAGAGTCATAGCATCCTGCTGCCATATCTTCCGATTCGTAATCCGGCCTGCTGCTTTCCTCCGGATACTCAGCCTCGATATAAGCAGGAGCGCTGTCTGATGTTGCTGCGGCAGAAGGAGCATATCCATTTCCGCATCCTGCAAGTGATGTCGTAACGACGGTTCCGATAAGTATAGCTGCGATCGTATTCTTTTTCATTTTTTTGTCCTCCGTTTTATATTGCGCCTTTTGGGCTTTTTTTTCGCTTCTGACTATATAGACGCAAAATATAAACGGAGGTTTCGATTATTTTTAAATTTTTTTCAAAAAAAACTTCCGACTCGGAAACGGTAGTCGGAAGCAGTCATAACAGATTGGTTTAATGCAGGATCGTCTGTGGGATCAGGCGTCGAGGACGTCATCTATCTTATTAAGAAGCTCGTCTTTTCTGACCGGCTTGACCAGAAAGCCTGAAGGGTGCAGGTTCAATGCGTTCATCACCATATTCCTCTCAGAGTTTCCTGTAAGGAATATTACTGGAGTACGCTTGTGACTCGGCATGTTTCTGATGAGCTGAAGGGTCTGAGGACCGGTCATTTCAGGCATGAAGCAGTCAAGCAGGATGAGATCGACCTGCTGCTTTTCCAGAAACTTTAGAGCCAACATTCCTGATTTTACGCAGTTGACCTTGTATTGAGACTCTAGATGCGATCTCACGAGCTTAAGCGCCACGGGATCATCATCCACTACGAGTATTTTATATGATTTCTCTGATGTGGCACAGAGCTTGTCAATGGCAAGCTTGATGTCGGAATAGGCCGCATCCTTTGCGATGGTGGCATCGGGGCCCGGCTTAACATGCATCTTGAAAGTTTCGACATCATTATCGTCAGCTATGAGCAGCATTGGCACACTCAGCAGATCTTCATTTTCTCTTAGATCGATCACGCCGAAGAGCTTGGTACGAGCTACAGCCTCCGCGTATACTACTATGCAGTCTGGACGGCCTATAGTCAGGTCGCTGAGCAGATTGGTGTTCGTCATCAATATGCCCTGTACTCTGTAGTAGGACTCCATCACGTTCACCAGATCATGCATCTTTTGTGTATTTGAAGAAACGATCATTATTTTTTTCATGGTTATTATGATATCATACTTTATATGAAATATAAATATCTACGGGAGTTAATGACGACAAAAATCTGTCGTAAGGCAGAGCAGTTTCTGTCTGGAATGTCATTTCTGACTGATCTTTGAACACAAGCAGGGTTTAACAAGATCAAAGACTTGATGTAGAAAATACGTTATCGAGCAGAAAACGCAGAAAATGCAGAAAACGCAGAAAATGCAGAAAACGCAGATAGACAAAAGCCTTTAATAATGATATATTTCTTCTTCGTAGATAAAGTAGCAATGTATCCCCAGAAGGGGGAACGTCAGCGGAGGTGACCAAAATGAACAGAAAATTCACTAAGACACAGCGCCTTGTCGGCACTGCGGTGCTCGTAGCATTAGTCATTGTACTTCAGACCATAGGAAGCGGCATTCGTCTGGGACCCTTCACTCCCACATTGTCACTTGTTCCTATTATAATAGGCGCGATCCTTTTCGGGCCTCTTACCGGCGGAATTCTTGGCCTGGTCTTTTCGATAATAGTACTTGTATCTGTGGTTTCCGGCGCTGATGCAGGCGGAGCCATCATGTTTGCCCAGAATCCTGCTGCTACAGTAAGCATCGTACTGCTCAAGGGAACAGTAGCCGGACTCCTTTCCGGACTGGCTGTTGATAAGCTTTCATCGAAAAGCATGACCGGAGCTGTTGCAGTATCGGCTGTTGCTGCACCTATCTGCAATACCGGCATATTCTGCATAGGCGTGCTTATCTTCTTCAATGATCTGATCTCTTCCTGGGGACAGGCTGCAGGATTCGAGAGTGCATTTGTATATGTGATAATGGGTCTTATCGGCGTCAATTTCCTTGTCGAGCTGATCCTTGATCTTGTATTGGTTCCTGTCATAGTCAGAGTCATCAACGCTGTAAGAAGGAGCTCATAAAAATGATACTTGCACTGGATATGGGAAATACCAATGTCGTGGCGGGCTGTCTCGGCGAGGATGACAGGATCTTTTTTACGGAGAGATTTGCCACGGATTTGAATAAGACCGAGCTTGAGTATGCTGTCGTAATAAAGACGATACTTGAGCTGCATGGCATAAACAGGGATGAGATAGAGGGCGCGATCATAGCAAGCGTCGTGCCTCCTGTCACGCATATAATAAAATCTGCGCTGAGAAAGCTTTTGAAATGTGAACCGCTTGTAGTCGGAGCGGGACTTAAAACAGGACTCAACATCCATCTGGATGATCCCTCCACCCTTGGAGCCGATCTTGTAGTGGATTCTGTTGCGGCAATGAATATCTACGGTACTCCTTCCATCGTCATAGACATGGGGACCGCGACAACCATGACAGTATTAAATAAAGAAGAAACCTATATCGGAGGAGCGATCTTCCCCGGACTTAATGTATCTGTGGAAGCCCTTGCCGCGGGCACATCCCTGCTCCCGAGAGTATCTCTTGGAGCTCCGAAGAAGCAGATAGCCACTAATACCATGGATGCCATAAAGAGCGGAATAATATACGGCGAGGCTTCGCGTATTGACGGAATGATCGACAGATTTGAGAAGGAGCTTGGCTATAATACAAAAGTTATTGCCACAGGAGGCCTCGCATCTGTTATCATCCCGCATTGTTCTCATGAAATAATCATAGATCCGGATCTCATGCTAAAGGGGCTTAAGATGATCTATGATAAAAACAGGTAGGATACTGTATGTTGCAGAAATTCAGGCAGCTGTCCAGGGAAGTGGTGGACAGGAATGTTATATTTGATTACTGTAAGGATAAGGTAGAGCTTCCGGACGGCAAGATAGAGGAATATGTCGCCTGTGTCCATAAGGGAGCCAGCGCAGTGGTGCCTGTGCTTCCCGACGGACGTATCCTTATGGTCCATCAGTACAGATATGCCATAGACAGAAATACCGTGGAGATCCCCGCAGGGGGAAGGAACGGAGTAGAAGAATCCTTTGAAGCAGCTGCAAAACGTGAACTGGAAGAAGAGACAGGCTATACCACGGACGAGGAGCTGACACATCTTATCACTATCGCTACGGCGATCGCTTACTGCAACGAGATCATTGAGGTCTATGTTGCAAAGAATCTGAGAAAAACTTCCCAGCATTTGGATCCGGACGAATTTATTGATGTCGTTCCGTATGATCCGGAGGATCTTAAAGCCATGATTTTTGAGGGCAGAATACAGGACTCAAAGACCATAGCATCGCTCATGTCGTATTTTCATAAATACTTAACATAAATTCGTAAAAATTTGTTTAAAATTTTTTTTTCACAAAATGTCGGTCGAAGTATAATTGAGCGTCACAACATGTTGTGATTTTATTTCAAAAGTGGTGAAATGTGTCCAGTTTTCTACAAATTATCGGTTTGCTTTTCCATGTTTAAGCCATTATAATGTTCTGAGTGGTTAGCCTGTTCAAGGCGAAACCGCTAATGGAGAGGGAACTATTGGGAATATGGAAGACCGTATCGAAGCGTTCATAAGTTATTTACATAATATCAAAAAGACTTCGAAGAATACAGAACTGTCTTATAGAAGAGATCTAAAAAAGATGGTCGCCTTTTTGCAATCGAAAGGTATAGACGATCCTTCTGAAGTAACATCGGAGATCCTTAAAGAATATATCGAAAACAGTGAGGGAGGAAAAGCAGCTCCTGCCTCCGTTTCGCGTGCTATTGCGTCAATGAGGGCTTTTTATTCTTATCTGGAGAAGGAGGGAGTGCTTTCCTCCAATCCCACAGAGGGACTTAAGGCTCCAAAGATAGAAAAGAAGCTGCCCCAGATCATGACCATGGACGAGGTCGTCCGGCTTTTGAATCAGCCCTCCGGGGATACGCCGAAGGAGATTAGGGATAAGGCCATGCTGGAGCTTTTGTATGCTACCGGGATGAGAGTCACGGAGCTCATCACCTTGAAGGTAGATGACGTGAACCTTCAGATGAACTATGTGGACTGTCATGATCCCCATAAGGACAGAGTCATTCCTTTCGGGATAGAAGCCAGGAATGCTATAAGGAATTATATGGAGCATTCCAGAGATGCATTGATCGCCAATAATGATGAGAAGACTTTATTTGTTAATATGTCCGGAGAGCCCATGAGCAGGCAGGGTTTCTGGAAGCTCATCAAGTATTATACAAAGAAAGCGGGCATTGAGATGGATATCACGCCGCACACCCTGCGTCACAGCTTCGCGGCACATCTCGTGGAGAACGGCGCTGACTTAAGATCCGTTCAGGAGATGCTCGGACATTCTGATATTTCCACTACACAGATTTACGCTACACTCAGTCATAATCATATTCGAGAGGTATACGCCAAGGCGCACCCGAGGCGGTAAAACACTGTATTCCAATGTGTGATCAATGTACCGGACCTGTTTCAAAAGATGGGGTCCGGAGTTGGATATTTTTTTAGAGGGAATTGTGGAGCCGTTTTTTACAGGCATTTGATTTGTCAGAAAATATGAGAGGAGACAACAATGACACCATATGCAGAAATGACTAAAGATGAAATGAAGCGTACCCTTTCCGAACTGCTTGTAGAGTACGACAAATTCCAGAATCTGGGTCTGAATCTTGATATGAGCCGCGGTAAGCCGTGCAAGGAGCAGCTCGATCTGTCGATGGGTATGATGGATGCGCTCAACTCGGGAGCGGATATGACCTGCGAAGATGGGACAGACTGCCGTAATTACGGCGGACTCACAGGTATTAAGGAAGCGAAAGTCCTGATCGGCGATATGATGGAGAATAATCCGGATAATATCATCATATACGGAAATTCTTCCCTTAACGTGATGTATGACACTATCTCAAGGGCCATGACACACGGTATCCTGGGACATAAGCCCTGGTGCAAGCTGGATCACGTTAAATTCCTCTGTCCTTCGCCAGGCTATGACAGACACTTTAAGATCACAGAATATTTTGGCATTGAGATGATCCCCGTTGAAATGACACCCTCAGGTCCTGATATGGATACTGTTGAGAAGCTTGTCAGCGAGGATGATTCCATAAAGGGTATCTGGTGTGTTCCGAAGTATTCCAATCCTCAGGGTTATTCCTATTCAGATGAGACGGTCAGACGTTTTGCGAGGTTAAAGCCCGCAGCTCCTGATTTCAGGATCTTCTGGGACAACGCTTACTGTGTGCATCACCTTTATGACACTCATCAGGATCATATCATCGAGATACTGGCAGAATGCAAGAGAGCCGGAAATGCTGATCTGGTCTACAAGTTTGCATCTACCTCAAAGATCACCTTCCCGGGAAGCGGTATCGCAAGTCTTGCTGCATCCTTAAACAATCTGGAGGATATAAAGGCCCAGCTTAAGAATCAGACCATAGGCCACGATAAGGTGAACCAGCTTAGGCATGTCAGATTCTTTAAGGATATCCATGGAATGTGCGAGCATATGAGAAAGCATGCCGATGTAATAAGACCCAAGTTTGAAGCGGTAGAGGAGATCTTTGACAGGGAGCTTTCGGGACTTGGCATAGGAGAGTGGACAAAGCCCAACGGAGGATACTTCATTAGCTTTGAGACATTGCCGGGATGTGCTAAGGAAGTAGTGGCAAGAGCAAAGAAGGCAGGAGTCACTATGACAGGCGCAGGCGCTACCTGGCCCTACGGTAAGGATCCGAGGGACAGTAATATAAGGGTAGCACCGACTTTCCCGTCTCTTGCGGACTTAAAGACTGCGGCAGAGCTATTCACACTTTGCGTAAGGATAGTCAGTCTCGAGAAGCTTATCGAAGAGTAAAAAGACTTTTCCGGCTGTACCTCATTGGGGTACAGCCTTTTTTATTGTGACGGGTATGATAATGATTTTTTCAGTAAGATAGGTTCAGGCATAAAGTTAATGAAATGAAACTGGATACATGTTATGATTAAAAATGCAGGGGTACACAACGGCTGAATTTTGCCGGCGGATTTTAATCAAAAGGAGGGTTTATGGGGGAGGATAATAAATCAAAAAGAGGTATGGGGATAAAATGGCGAATGATCATTTTGATCCTACCGATCGTTGTAGCTGCTCTTGTCATCGTTACGCTGATCAGCGCCAATCTTTCAAAAAAAGCGATAATAAGTGAATCTGATTCTCATATGAAGTCAGAGATAAAGGCGAATATCAATGATATTGACGGTAAGCTTGAGAATATCAGGACTACGGCGGAGAATCTGTCAGTGCTTGTAGGAGAAACCTATGCAGGCATGAATATGAGCGGATATGCCAATATCTTCGGTGATACCGCAAGATCCAATGATCTGATAAGAGGCTGCGGTATCTGGTTTGAGCCGGGAGTATATCAGGGCGATGCGAGATATGCAGGTCAGGAATATGTCGGACCCTACTGGTATAAAGACGGAGACGAGATAGTAGAGGACTGGGAATATTCAAATGCTGAATACGACTATTTTGTTCAGGACTATTATACCAACGCAAAGGCACAGACAGAGCTTAAGGCAGTGATCACCGATCCATATTATGACCCTTCTAGCCAGAGTGTCATGGCATCCTGCTCCGCTCCCATATTCGGAAGTGACGGATCATATATAGGCTGCATTACCGTGGATATGAGTCTTGAATCCATCACCACGCTGGTAAGCTCGATCAAAGTCGGACAGGCCGGAAGAGCAGTGATGATCACTTCGGACGGAGTATATATATATACAAATGATGCTGCAAAAGTGGAGAGCGGCGCGAATATAACCGCCGATACCACAGGAATAGGCGCCATTGCATCTTCTGTGATCGGATCCGATAACGGTGAGACTGAGTATAAAGAAGGCAAAGAGGTATATGATGTGTTCTTTGATACCGTGCCGGAGGTAAACTGGAGACTTCTCCTTGTTATCCCGCAGGCTGAGATAGATGCGCCTGTAGTGCATATGACTACGGTTTCGGCAGTGATATGCGTGATCGCGGTGATACTCTGCATCATATTCATATTCGTGCTTGCGACATCTATCGCAAAGGCGATCACGAGCGTCAATCTCTTTGCCAAGGAACTTGCATCAGGAAACTTCACCACAGATGAGCTTGATTCTGCAAGAAAAGATGAGATAGGCGAGATGAGCTATGCGCTTGATGAAATGTACAGGAGCAACAGTGAGATAATACGCAACATTTCAGTCGAGGCAGGCAACGTTAATGATGCTTCCAGCACTCTCAGCGCGATGAGTGAGGAGCTTTCTGCAGAATTCATCAAGATCAAGGAGAATATGGAAGCAGTTAACGATGCCATGATGTCTACCGGAGCAGCTACACAGGAGGTATCTGCATCGGTTCAGGAGGTTAATGACTCTGTACAGGGTCTGGCTGCCGAGACAGCGGAGACCGAGAAGAGGGTCAGGGAGATCACGGCCAGGGCCCGTGAGATCGAGCGAAAGAATCAGGAAGCGCATGACAGTGCAATAGAGATAACGAACCTCCGCAGAGGAGAGCTTGAAGCAGCTAATGAGAAAGCAAAGGTAGTGAGTGAGATATCAACACTTGCTGATGCGATAGCCTCCATAGCAAGCCAGATAGACCTGTTGTCCCTTAATGCCTCGATCGAGGCTGCCAGGGCAGGAGATGCCGGCAGAGGCTTCGCGGTAGTCGCATCTGAGATCAATAACCTTGCTACAGACACGAATGAGGCTGTAAT
>JAEEGL014831362.1_pt1 | contig 18554 bp, 24 predicted proteins | sample 9134231 | NCBI WGS metagenome assembly JAEEGL01 (sample SAMN16246548, study PRJNA631951) | gut metagenome | biome: gut microbiome; feature: rumen; material: fiber-attached | host: Bos | place: Iran: Karaj | collected 2018-10 | reverse complement strand
TTGTTTTTGGGGTTAAATACTTCTTGTTGGGCCAAATAAGGTCTCAATTCATCATACATAATATAACCCACACGTTTTTTGGATTTGATAGCGCCTACGGCTTCCTCTTCCATACCTTCTTGAGGTTCACCAGAATTGGTTTCCTTTTCATATTCAATCATCGGTTCAATTTCAAGAATACGTACTTCAAGGAGGGAGCGGCGTTTGTCAAAGAACCAAACTTCTTTCACACGATAAAGAAGAACTTGTTTTGCGGTAAAGTCTTCTTCATATTCCAACTCACCGATTACTTCAAAAGTTTCGGGGTCAATTTGTTCCGTTCTTTTAATATCCACCAAACTTGCTTTAACATCTTCGCGACTCATCGGATATTGGCAAAATTCATCACTATAGATTGGCATTGCATCAGTAGCCTCGAGATCCTTGATTTTCAATGCATCGAAGATAACCTGAGCCATGCTTCGCCATGTTCCACGCACTTCTTGAGGGAAGTAGAGTGGATGATTCATTTTTTCACGCAAATCGATGGTTCTCCATATTGTGTGATAATACATCACATCAGCATTTCTTTGGTGAACATAACTAATAGGAGCAGAGAAATCGCCCACTTCGGTTTGTTCCCAAAACAGTTCCAAAGGTTTGCGCACGGGTTGTTGCATCGTACTTCCCGTTGAATCTTGCATCTCATCTGTATTATCCACCTGTGCCGTAGCAAGGAAGCAAATACAAAGTGCGAATAAAGATAAAGCAATTTTTTTCATAACAAAAAATATTAAAAATTATTTAATTCTAATCGTAATATCACGAAGTGTACGTGGACCAGCGATAGAAGATGCTTTGATATCCGAGAAGATGATCACGGTACCAGCACCGGCACTTTGGATAGCTGATTTTACATCTGCACTGAAAGCACCACCTGAACAAGCCTTAGGTGCTCCTTCAATACCTTTCGTAATAAAGGTTACTCTATAAGAATTGATAGTCCACTTCAAGTCATAAGCGAAATCTTCGCCCATACGTGCAGAAATAAACGGATTAGCCATTAACTCGCTCTTCGAACGCTTGCCGCCCCAGATATTAGCACCCAAATAAGAAGTGGGATCTGGAACTTTCTTTACACGAAATTCGGTACTACCCATAGATTTGGAGCCATCCCCCGTTTTCGCTGTAACAGAAGCGGTAACTTTTTTACCGATCAAAGAAGTTGGAACGGTAACATCGTAATGACCCACCCCTGTAGATTTCAAAGTACAGCCGGAAATAGACACAGACAAGGTGTTGGCATCCACAGAACCAGCTACAGAAACCGGGTTTGGAATACCTGCATAAAGTACATTCATCTTATCAGCAGCAATTGTAGCCGAAGGTTGGATTACTTGATAGGTATCTTTGAATGGGAAGTATTTATCTTCGCCGTCAGTACCTTTAATCTTGATCAAACCTGCAAACTTTTGTGAACCGGTTCCGCCAGCAGGCAGTTCGAGATGTACTTGGCCACCTGTACCTGCGAGGTGTTGTGCATTAGGAATATCGTTTTGTGTCAAGCTATCCTTGCCCATCATGTAGTACACATCAATAGCTTCTGTTGAGCTGAAAGCAGCTACTACAATATCAGATTCATATTTACTACCGCTAAATACGATTTGTGATTTAGGAATAGCACGACCTACCGCTTGATCGAAAGCCAATTCCTTTGTTTCCAAGCCAGTAGTGATTGCTTGTAAAACAACATTTTCAGCCGTACGAATTTCACCAATAATCTTACTCAACAAGATTACAGAACCAGCCGTAACCAAGTGATTGAAGTTATGATTTTCCCAATCCTCAGTAGCACCTTCTGCATTGTAGAAAGGTCCTTCCAGATCCAAACCGATATCTTTTTTGGCTTTTTCCAATACATCAGGAGAAATTTTACCCTCCTTATTTTTAGGAAGAAGAGTCAGAATGTTGCTTTTATAAGCTTCAATTTTTTCTCTCAATTGTTTTGCCCTATGATTTGGAGCATTTTCTTCCAACATGAAATAGGTAGGCTTATCGAAGTCATCTTTTCCTTCAATATCTTTTACAGGGATACTTCCCCCTGTCTCTTTCAAAACTTGCTCTACATTTGCCTCACCATCAACGTATTTGATCATGTCGATACGAAGACCTTGAACATAATCAATCAATTCAGTAGAATAAGCTTTCAACTGGTTAGCAGCTTCTTGAGCAATTTTTGCTTTTGCAGTCGTATCTGCTTCCAAAGCAGCATATTTAGAGTTGATGGCCGCGGTAACACTAATATTAGATTTGGTCAGTGTATCGTCCACCACATTAAAAGCATCCAAAATGTCTTTTGATACATTTAAAGCCAACAGGGCCAAATATACCAAATACATCATCCCAATCATTTTCTGCCGCGGGGTTTCCGGACAATTTGTTGCACCCATAATACTAATTTTTAAACATTAATTAATACTCAGTGAATTTTGTCAATTGCGGATTAACCCTTGTTAACGTTCATTGCAGCCAACATATTACCATAAACGCTGCTCAACATAGCTACGTTCTTCGTAAGTTTGTCGATTTCTAACTTATATTTTTCGGTGTTAGCCAATGAATCATTCATATTTTTAGCATAAGCTTGAAGGTTCTTTTCAACCAATTGATAGTTTTCAAGCATATCTTTAGAATTCTTCAACTGCATTTCATACATATTGTTGATAGAGGCTAAATTTTGATTCAATTTGGTTAATTGATCATTGTAGCTACCTGTATCACTTTGCATGGATTTGGTTGTATTTTCATAAATATTAGTCAAATTAGCCACAGCCGTAGCAGCTTTTTTAACATTAGACAAATATTCATCAGAAATGGAAGAATCTTGTTTCAAAGCTTCAGCCGTTTTATCGTATTGCAAAGAAAGATTTCTTACAGATTCTGCTGCTTTCGTCAAATTACCCACATAACCATTGGTTACGGTTGCAGCATCGGCAACGCCAGATAATTTGTTGGCATTTTCGCTAAGGTTTCTCATACCTTTAGCAAGACTTTCTATTAAATCCGGACCGATTTTAGCGTCTTCCAACATTCTGTCCAATTGTTGAGTAGGGGTTCCTTGAGGGAGTTTCTTTTTGTCTTTTGGAGCACTTTCGTCCTCGCCCACAGCTAATTCAGGATAAACCAATGCCCAATTGTATTCAACATGCAATGGTTCAAAAGCAGAAAATAAGAAAATGATTGCTTCAGTAGTCATACCAACTACGATCATCAAGTTTGCACCAGGCCAGTGAAGAATCTTACACATTGCACCCAAGATTACAACGGAAGCACCGATACCATACAATTTGGCCATAAACTGCTTATAGCCTTTACTTCTAACTAATTTGTCAAGTCCCATAATAGATTTTTTTTAAATAGGTTAATGATTAATAAATTATAAAGGATTAATAAATTCTATTAATAAACATGTGAAGCTGATTTCACATTATCTCCACGTTGACGCCCCATATAAGATTGAACGCAACGGAAACCAACGTAAGAAGCACAAGTATCCTGATATTCAAACGTTTTGGTAAACACCGTAATATAGTAACTTACATCTTTCCATGAACCACCACGAATCACTTTTCTCTTTTTTTCCGGAGAATCCGTTTTCTTTGCGTAATAAGTGTATTGAGGGTTCAAGTCGTGAGTAAAGTTGGTAGCTGACTTATCAAAAGCATCTTCGCACCATTCAGCCACATTCCCTGCCATGTCAAACAAACCGAAATCATTTGGATGATAATGTGCCACAATACCAGGATAAATATTACCATCAGCGATATAGTTACCACGTTGTGGTTTGAAATTGCTCAGATAGCAACCATTCATATTTTGGGTATAAGGACCACCCCAAGGATAGGTCTGCATATCGAAATCACCACGTGCTGCCCATTCCCATTCTGCTTCATTAGGCAAGCGGAACTCTTGTTCGCGGGCATATTTATGAGATGCCAACCATACATTTCTCAAATGAGTACGCCAATAGCAGAAAGCTTTTGCCTGTCTCCACGAAATCCCCACTACCGGATAATGGTCAAATTGCGGATGGTAGAAATAGTTCAGCGTCATCGGTTCATTATATGAATAGGCGAAGTCATGTACCCAGCATAAGGTATCCGGATAAATATTCACCACTTCATTTCTCATAAAGCGCTCACGGCCTTTGTTGTAACTACTTGGACGACTGGCGAAGAGACCGCCATATTCGTTTCCTTCCTTATCCATTTCCTTATAGGAAGCACCATATTTTTCTCTATCTTGAGGATCCACATAATTACGATAGTCACACCACCAGTATTCATAATTCAACATACTGATATTCAACATTACTGGAGAATAATGATAGAATCTTGAAGTAGCGACTAAGAACATTGGACTCAAAGCAGCGCGGACTTCTTCATTTTCTGAATTCCAGTCAATTTCTTCCTTCCAGTTAATCAATCTTGGCTCAACATATTCACCTTCATTTTCGCCAGAAGTATATTTCCGATAGTGACCGCCTTTCTTTTCTGCCTCTTCAATTTCTGCATTTCCTAACAACACATGGGCGATAGAATCGCGTACCCAATATACGAATTGACGATATTCGTTGTTGGTGATTTCTGTTTCGTCCATATAGAAAGCAGAAATCGTCACATTCTTGGATTGGTGGGTGAAGGCGAACGGAACATCTTCATCTCCTGCTCCCATAAGATAGTGTCCTGCAGGGATATAAGCCATTCCATACGGCATTAGATCCAAAAAGTCGGGGCGATCTTTCACTCCCACTAATTGCCCGTCCCCATCATTTCTACACGAGGTAAGAAGAATAATGACTGCTGCTAAGAATAATGCTGTCTTTTTCATATCTGTTGACTTTAATGTTTTTCTAACGTGATGAATAAATAAATTATTGTTTAGTATTGATTTTTATAAATAGAACGGGTAGAGCCATAGCCTGAGAACACTTCTTCTTTATATATGTCGAAGCAATATCTCAAAACTATTTCGAAGTCGCCGTAAGATCTATGTTTTTGATAACCTAACTTACTGGTTGTAAAGCTATAACCCAGTCCCATTTCCAAACCTTTCAAATAGTTGTTGGAAGAGTTATAGAACGGACGGGCACCGAACAATACAGAAACGGCATCTTGAATACGGTATGAGAGACCGCCCCACAAAATGCCATTATAACGAGCCAACACCATCAAATCAAATTGTGCGGTTGCCAAATCTGTTTTGATCAAAGCCTGTGGAATAATTTCCCAGCTTGGATCCCATGGAAGCACCCATGTATATCCTCCATGAATATACATGTTACGGCTCATCTGATAGGAGTTTTTGTCGCCTGACAAACGTATTTTTTCTGCGATTTGCGTCATGCCAATACCGGCGTTCCAACGATCAGCCTTATAAAAAAGTCCGAAGCTGAAATCCAAATCCAGCCAAGATTCATCTTTGGTAAAACTATTCAACAACGCATCGCCCTGCTGAATCGGCATAAAATAAGAGTTATCCAACTTCTGGCTCAACATTTGAACTTGAAGTCCGATTCCTAAAGTTCCCGTAGGAATCCTCAATTTGAAAGAATATCCTAATTTTACGCCAACATTATTAAAAAAGCCTATTTTATCTTTAATAAAGGTAACCCCAATACCACCATGAAGTTTTCTAAGGTAGGATTCCAAACTCAAATAAATTTGTTGGGGAGAAGTATTGATTAATTGGGTTCCATCCGTTGAATTGGTTGGAACATAAGTATCTTTCCAGCCAGCATATTGTTGTCTAAAAATACCAGTAAAGCATAATGTATTGCTTTGTTCACCGATAGCACCAGCATTATAATAGGGAGTTGCCCATGGAAATAGCAAGAATTGCGCATCTTGTTGAGCAAACGTACTAACTGAAAATACAGTTAAAAGAATCCCTAAAATATACTTTTTCTTCATATTGAGTAATTTTTCTTTGTCATAATAAAAATGATAAAACATTGACAATCAATATCTTTCTTATTTAACAAATTTATTTTATTACCAAATAGTGCTTTTTATACTACTTTTCGATAAAAATGTTACAAAAAAATATTTTTTGCCAAAATTTTAAGCCCCAAAAATACAAATTTTTCTTTTTGATAAACTTTTTTTTTCAAAATAGTGCTATTTTTTTTTAATACACTGAAAATGAAATAAAAATATAGTTAAAAATGAGGATACTATCAACAATGATATGTTGATAGAAAAATGAATGGGGATTCAAAATTTTTTTGAAAATAAGGAGCAAAAAAAAATCCCTGTGAAGAACTTTTCGTTCTACAGCTGAACACCGAGCGCAATGTGCAGATAAGAAGGCTTTTGGGAGGATTTATTTGCATAATAAGGCTTCAAATCTTTCACGTAACCCACATCAATGGTGAAAAATTTTATTTTCACCCCCAAACCTGCCGTAAATGAAAACGGATGATTCTGTAGATTCTGTTTGCCATAGGAAATATCATTTTTGCTTACATGAATAAGCGGTTGGTAGAGCACTCCCACATTCGGAAGGATAGAGAAAATTTTGTTCACCTGTATTCTCCCCACCAGCTTGACAGGCACTTGCAAATATCTGCTTTCCACTGTTTCATTAGGGAAGAGGTATCCATCCACATTCTGAACTTCGTAACGTCCTTTATAAAAAATATAATGTAGTCCCAATTCCCCATATATATAATGATAGCCGCCCCGAACATAAAAGCCGAACATTCCGGAATAAAAACTATTAAGGTGGTCGCATTCGGAAAGCTGCTTTGACGACAACAGAATATGCGTCCCCAAGCGAAGGCCATAATGCAGATAATCCTCACTCACCGCCTTGGCAGCTTTATTTTGCGCTTGCCATGCAAGTTGGTAGGGTTCTCCCGCCTTAAGTGTAATCGAAAAAGTAAAGAGCAGGGAAAAAGAGACGAGAAACAATAAATTTTTACTCTTCATGCGGACTATTCTTTTTCTTGTTAAACTGGTTCATTGTTTGTGTGATCCCTGCGGTGCAAAATGACAGCACCATCTGTGCAGCTGTTTCTATAGCGGGTTGGATGGTTGTTTTCAACTCTTCCGATGAGAATTTGCCCAAGACATACTCCACCTGGTATCCCTGGGCGAAATCATGGCCCACGCCAAAACGCAAACGAGGGAAATTGGTATTGCCAATGGTTTCAATAATATGGTTCAAGCCATTGTGCGTACCACCACTCCCCTTTGCCCGCATCCGCAATGCGCCGGGAATCAAATCAATGTCATCACAGATAACCAAGATGTTTTCTACAGGCACCTTCTCCTTTTCCATCCAGTAACGGACCGCCTTGCCGCTTAAGTTCATATAAGTAGTAGGCAGCACCAAAATAAGCGTACGTCCTTTATACTTTCCTTCCGCCACATAAGCGTAGCGATCTGTGCGAAAAGTTACCGATAACTGGTTTGCAACCGCCTGCACAACCTCAAAACCGATGTTATGACGGGTACCCGCGTATTGGTTTTCCGCGTTCCCTAAGCCAAAAATGATGAATTTTCTGTCGTTTTCCACTTCCATTAATTATTTTGCAAAAGTATAAAAGATTTTATTCTCATTGTGTTGATTGAAAAAAAATATTATTTTTGCACTTTGATTTCGTGACATAACACAAATACACATGATATGAAAAAATTTGCTGTTGTATTATACGTTTTGGCGACAGTTGCTTTATTGGCTGTTTGCACACAATGCAAGAAAGAACCCGTTTGTGAAGCCATTATTCATGTTCACAAAACCCTTACAGGATTAGATACAGCGGATGCGGTTCCCAATTGCTATGTTACCATTGGTCAAGATGACAGTTATGCTGAATTTGCAAAAGCAGAGGGTTATACAGATGCCAATGGGATTTTTTCTCACACTTTCAGATATGAAGCATTATTGGACGTGGTGGCGACCTATTCCAACACCTACGTTAACGAAAATAACCAAGAAATCTACGAACATGGGACGGGGGCAAGTCGTATAAAATTAGTTCCCGGTGAAGTAGCAGAAATTGTTGTTTTAATTCAATAGTATTTTGCATAAACGAAAACAAGTCATCGGTTGGTGCTTTATAGGCATCAGCACTTTTCTTTTATTGATCGGTATCTGTTTTCATCCCCGTATCCAATTTCAACAACCGAAACCTGAAATTCATTACATTGAAAACACAACTGATGAATTGAATGTTCTGTTGTATTGTCACTCTTCCGACTATTTTTTATACAGAGGGACCCCTATCGGATTTCAATATGAGCTGATCAAAATCTTGAGTGATTCCATTGGGATGAAACTGCATCTGACTTTCAGCAGCGAACCTGCAGACATCAAGACAAACATCTACACGAGCAATTATGACATCATTGCCATTGATATTAATGAAGAAGAATACACAGAATATCCTCTTACCTTTTCGCATTCCCATTCAACCTCCTTTCCTGTTTTAATACAACGGAAAAAGGATACGCTTGCATACGATACTTTATATATCCCAGCACATTTCCCTGTAAAACCGCAAGCCGAGCGATGGGGGAAAGTCATCATCGACACTGTAGATGCAGAAGAACTGTTTGAATATGTGCAAGATAAAAAAGTGCGGTATTTGTGCACTGACTATAACACAGCCATCATGTTGCTCCCTTTTTATCCCGATCTGATGATTTCAGACACATTGGGTGCGGAATATGAACGACGATGGATATTGAATCCTGCCAACACCACCATCAACCAGAAAATCAATGACTGGCTGGAGCGATTCACAAAAAGCGAAGCATACAAAAAACTCAACGAAAAATATTTTCACCCGCGGTCTCGTTTTTTAGCGAGAGCTTCCATTGAAAAACGGCGGGGCAAGATTTCCCCTTATGATGCAACCATCCGGCATTATGCTAAAAAATACAATCTGGACTGGCGGTTAGTGTCTTCCATCATTTTCCAGGAATCCAAATTCACGACCTCCTCGGTAGGCATTGGAGGGAGTTTTGGCATTATGCAAATGATGCCGGCTACTGCAGCTAATTTTGGCATTGACAGCACCTCTACGGTTGAACAACAATTAGCCGCAGGTATCCGGTTGATTTCTTCTATCAACAAACAATTTGCAGACATTGAAGATGAGAATGAACGCGCTTACTTTATCGCGGCCTCCTATAATGCCGGTTCCGGACACATTCACGATGCACGGCGACTTTGCGAAAAGTACGGTGGCAACAAAAATATATGGAGCGAAGTAGAATCATACCTGATTCTCAAAACGGAGCACAAATATTACACTGACCCCGTTGTTACCAACGGATACTACCCCGGCAAACATACAGTACGCTATACCAAAGCAGTAATTGACCGCTACCACGGATACAAAATGAGCATGCCTGAATAATCATTCCACTTTTTTTGCTATTTTTGCAAATTAAATTTGTGTTCCGATGAAATTGCATAAAGAAGGTTATTTATCTATTGTCATTGCCACTGTAATCACAGCCGTGGTACTATTTCTATATCTTCATTTTACAGATTTTTCTTTTATATGTAATTTAATAGTAGTCATACTTTTACTAATCCCATTGGGACTTACCATTCGCTTTTTCCGTATTCCAAACCGATACGCCAACATTGTGGGCGACGGCATCATTTCTCCCGCCGACGGTTTGGTTATTGCCATCGAAGAAACAGAAGAACACGAGTATTTTCACGACCAACGAATCAAGATTTCCATCTTTATGTCTATACACAACGTGCACGTGAATTTTTATCCGATTGATGGAGAAATTGAATACGTGGCCTATCATCCAGGCAAATATTTCATTGCTCATTTACCCAAATCTTCTTTAGATAACGAACACAATACCGTCGTGGTAAAGAACGACAACGTGCATGTCTTATTCCGTCAAATTGCAGGATTCATTGCCCGTCGGATTGTTTCCTATCCTCAAGTGGGAGACAAGGTAAAACAATGCGATGAAATGGGGATGATACGATTCGGCTCCCGTGTGGATGTTTTTCTTCCTTTAGATGCAAAAATAAATGTTCACTTGGGGGAAAAAGTTCGTGCTAAAAAAAGCGTTTTGGCATACGTTTAGGAAGCAACCGGTATGAAACTCAGTATTGTTATTGTCAATTATAACGTCGCCTACTTTTTGGAGCAGGCTTTATATTCCGTGTATAAAGCGCTAAAAAATATTGACAGCGAAGTATTTGTGGTTGACAATCACTCTGCCGACGGCTCATTGGCCATGTTGCACAGCAAATTCCCACAAGTGAAGGTTATCGCCAATGAAGAGAATGTAGGCTTTGCTAAAGCCAACAACCAAGCGATACGTATGGCAAAGGGAGAATTTATCCTGTTGTTGAACCCTGACACCATCGTGGAAGAAGACACCTTTGAAAAATGCATCCATTTCATGGAGCAAACACCGGATGCTGGAGGATTAGGGGTAAAAATGGTGAATGGGCATGGTGATTTTCTGCCAGAATCGAAACGCGGGATTCCGTTCCCTTCCGTAGCTTTTTACAAACTCTTCGGGCTTTCCAAGATTTTCCCTCATTCTCAAAAATTCGGTTCCTACCACTTAACCTATCTCAATAATGATGAGATTCATTCTGTAGAAGTGCTTTCGGGAGCCTTTATGATGTTACGGAAATCTGTTTTAGACCAGATAGGGCTTTTAGATGAAGACTATTTCATGTATGGAGAGGATATTGACCTGTCCTACCGAATTATCAAAGGTGGATATAAAAACTATTATTTTCCCGAAACGCGCATTATTCACTATAAAGGAGAAAGCACCAAGAAAGGGAGCCTGAATTATGTTTACGTTTTTTACAAGGCGATGCAGATTTTCGCCCGAAAACATTTTTCGCAAAAGAATGCAAAACTATTCAACTTCCTCATTAATTGTGCGATATGGTTTCGTGCTTCTCTTTCTGTTTTCAAACGTTTTTTGAGCCATATATGGATGCCGCTCATTGATTTTATAGTCGTATTCGTAGGCATGTTCGCCATTTCACAATATTGGGATAATACCATCTTAGCATTACGCCATAGCTTTTTCCCTGATTATTACTTTTGGGGAGTGATTCCCATCTATATTCTTGTCTGGCTTATTTCTGTCGCGTGTTGCAGAGGCTACCAAAAGCCTATTAAGATGTATCAGGTCAACAAAGGCATCATCATCGGAACGATTATCATATTGCTCATCTACGCTCTTTTACCCGAATACTTGCGATTTTCACGCGCAGTGGTTGTTTTTGGCGCAATGTGGACCATTATTGTCTTAAATATCGTACGTCATTTTCTTAAAAAAATCCCTTTTCTGAAAGGCAATTTTGAAGAAGAGCAGACCAAACGGTTAGCCATTGTGGGTACGGCAGAAGAAGCCGGACGCGTAATGAATATTGTACAAATGATGGGGAAAAACTACGAACTCACTGGTATCATTTCCTCCAATGGTCAATCCATTCCTTCTGCACAATATTTGGGAGATATCAAACAGATCAGCGATTTAGCCATTTTATATCGATTGAATGAAATTATTTTCTGCTCTCGCGACCTGCCTGCAGAACAGATCATCAATTTAATGGGACAATTGCAAGAGCAGACATTGGAATTTAAAATAGCTCCTGAAGATAGTGCAACCATCATTGGCAGCAACTCTATCTTTTCTTCCGATGATTTATACACCATTCCCGTACATTCCATTGTTCAAGACAACAACTTAAGAAAGAAACGGGCTCTAGATATAGCTGTTTCCATGGGATTACTTTTGTTTTGTGGTGTAGCCATCTGGTTTGTAGATAACAAAAAAGGGTACTTTCACAACGTTTTTTCCGTCCTCAACGGGGATAAAAGTTGGATAGGATGCCAGCATCCTGTAGAGGGTTCTCTTGCTTCCCAATTAAAGCCGGGGGTCTTATTCCCCATAGATGCCTTCACCGGAAATCATTTTTCAAAAGAAATGATTCAGAAGGCGGAGCATTTATATACGCGCAATTACAATGTTAAAAATGATCTGCGAACGCTGTACAAAGGATTTTCACAAATAGGGAGAATTGTATCATAATTTATTGCAAATATTTGCAGATATTTGCAGATAAATTGTAAAATATGGACTTAAAATAGGTGGCTTCGACAAGCTCAGCCACCTATTTTCATTTATTCTTCTTTTCTTTTGCCTTGACGCAAAATGGAAAAAAGATGGCAGCGAAAACCGCTGCCATCTTTTTTAACCCTTAAACTTATATATGATGGATTAGCCATTAAAAACTTTATCCAAACCGACACCTCTAACTTGTGCTACGGTATAAGGATCACGTAATTGAGCCAAAGCATTAATGGTAGCTTTAACCACGCTATGAGGGTTGGTTGAGCCTTTAGATTTTGCCAACACGTTCTTAATACCTACGCTTTCGAGAACGGCACGCATAGCACCACCTGCGATAACACCGGTACCGGGGGCAGCTGGTTTCATAAATACGAGAGACCCGCTGTATTTCCCTTCTTGAGCATGAGGAATAGTACCTTTTAATACAGGAACTTTAATTAAGTTTTTCTTTGCGTCGTCAACGCCTTTAGCGATAGCAGCGGAAACTTCCTTCGCTTTTCCAAGGCCGTAACCCACTACGCCGTTTTCATTACCAACGACAACGATAGCAGAGAAACTGAAAGTTCTACCACCCTTTGTAACTTTGGTTACTCTATTAACTGCAACCAGTCTGTCTTTAAATTCGATATCGGTTGATTTTACTCTTTTAACATTGATATTTGCCATAGAACCTTCGTTTTTAGAATGTTAAACCACCTTCTCTGGCAGCGTCAGCCAAAGATTTAATTCTACCATGATACAAGTAACCATTACGGTCGAACACTACTTGTGTAATACCAGCGGCGACTGCTTTTTCAGCGATGTTTTTACCTACGATAGCTGCTTTAGCTGATTTGGTAATTTTTTGGTCGCGAATTTCTGCGATAGCAGAAGAGGCAGAAACCAGCGTACGTCCAGCAACATCATCAATGATTTGAACATAGATATCACGGTTGCTTCTGAAGACCGACAATCTTGGACGTTCGGGAGTACCGTTAACGACTTTACGTACTCTCTGTTTAATCCTATTTCTTCTAAATATTTTTTTATTTGCCATTTTACATTAATTTTTACACGATTATTTATCAGCAGTTTTACCGGCTTTCTTTCTAACTTCTTCGCCAACGAAGCGTATACCTTTGCCTTTATAAGGTTCTGGTTTACGATAGGAGCGAATTTTATTAGCCACTTGGCCGAGCAATTGTTTGTCAATACTTTTGAGGGTAATGATTGGATCTTTACCTTTTTCCGTAACGGTTTCCACTTTAATTTCGCTTGGGAATTCGAAAACGAGATTATGGGAATAACCTAAACTCAGAGTAAGTAACTGACCGCTTGCTTCTGCTTTATAAGCCACACCCACGAGTTGTTGTTTGATTTCAAAACCTTCAGAAACACCTTTCACCATATTTGCCAAGAGAGCTCTGTACAAGCCGTGCATTGCTTTGTGGCGTTTTTGGTCGGTTGGGCGTTCCAAGATCATGTGACCGTCTTCAACCTTAACTTTGATATCGCTGTCAACTTTCTGTTTCAACTCGCCGAGTTTACCTTTAACGGTAATGACATTTGTTTTATCGTCAATTTTAACTTCTACACCTGCGGGGAGGCTGATGGGTAATTTTCCTATTCTTGACATAATGCTTTCCTCCTATTAACTAATATAACATAATACCTCACCACCCACATGTTGAGCGCGGGCTTCTTTATCAGTCATCATACCTTTAGAGGTAGAGATAACGGCGATGCCAAGACCATTCATAACAGAAGGCAATTCCTCAGCACCGACATATTTACGCAAACCCGGACGGCTGATACGTTGTAAATTGGCGATGGCAGATTGTTTGGTTACCGGATGATATTTCAAGGCGATCTTAATATTAGCCGGATGAACATCATCTTCAAATTTATAATTCAAGATGTAGCCTTTATCAAAAAGGATTTTTGTTAATTCTCTTTTCGTTTTTGAAGAGGGAATTTCTACAACTTTATGATTAGCCATGATGGCGTTTCTCAATCTTGTTAAATAATCTGATATTGGATCTGTATTCATAATTCTACTCACTTAAAATTTTTACCAACTTGCTTTTTTAACGCCCGGTAATAAACCTGCCAAAGCCATTTCTCTGAAGTTAATACGAGAAATACCAAATTGGCGCATATAACCTTTTGGACGACCCGTTAATTTGCAACGGTTGTGCATTCTAATAGGATTTGAATTCGGAGGAAGTTGTTGCAAAGCTTTTTGTGCAGCTTCTTTCTCTTCAGTATATTCAGAACCAGTATTAATGATTTTCTTTAATTCTGCACGTTTCTGAGCATACTTGGCAGCCATTCTTGCTCTTTTGATTTCTTTTGCTTTTAATGATTCTTTTGCCATATCCTATTTTTGATTTTTAAAAGGTAATCCAAATTCTTTTAATAATGCGAGACATTCTTTGTCGTTGCGAGCGGTGGTAACGAAAGTGATGTCCATACCGTTAATTTTAGCGACTTTATCGAGGTCGATTTCAGGGAAGATGATTTGTTCAGGAATACCGAGGGTATAATTTCCTCTTCCGTCGAAACCCTTATCGCTAATTCCTCTAAAATCTCTGATACGAGGGATAGAAACGGAGATCAAGCGATCCAAAAATTCGTACATACGTTCGCCGCGCAAGGTAACACGGACGCCGATCGGCATACCTCTTCTCAATTTGAAGTTAGAGATATCTTTCTTTGATTTGGTAGCCACAGCCTTTTGACCGGCGACCAAAGTCATTTCTTGCACACCGATTTCGATTAATTTCTTATCTGCGATACCGAATTTGCCCAAACCTTGGTTCAAGCATATTTTTGTCAATCTCGGAACGCGCATTGGAGAATGGAAACCAAACTGTTCTTTCAATGCTGGAACGACTTCTTTGTCGTATTTTTCTTTATATCTTGGTACGTACATTATTTAATCTCCTCCCCTGATTTTTTAGAATATCTGACTAATTTACCTTCATCGCCCATTCTTCTACCGATTCTGGTAGCATTACCTTTTGCGTCCACACACATCAAGTTAGAGATATGAATGGGGGCTTCTTGTTTCACGATACCACCTTGTGGATTTTTCGCATTAGGCTTGGTATGTTTTGATACCATATTAGCCCCTTCCACGATGGCACGGTATTTTTCTCTGTCCACTGAAAGGACTTTCCCTTGTGTTCCTTTGGAATCACCAGCGATAACCTTTACAATGTCGCCTTTTTTAATGTGAATTTTCATTGCTTTTTTTGTTTTGATTAATATTCAATTGGTCTTTGTCAATTGTCCTAATTAATGATTTTACAGTACTTCTGGGGCTAAAGAGACGATCTTCAGGTATTGTTTTTCACGCAATTCACGTGCAACAGGACCGAAAATACGGGTACCTCTCAACTCGTCGGCGCCGGTCAGCAAAACCACAGCGTTATCATCGAAACAGATGTAAGAGCCATCGTTTCTTCTGACTTGTTTTTTTGTTCTAACGACAACCGCTTTAGAAACGGTACCTTTTTTTACGTTACCAGAAGGGATAGCGCTTTTAACGGCGACAACGATTTTATCGCCCACACTCGCATATCTTTTCTTGGTTCCACCCAATACGCGGATACATAATACTTCTTTTGCGCCACTGTTATCAGCAACTGCTAATCTTGTTTCTTGTTGTATCATAACTATTTTGCTCTTTCAATGATTTCTACTAAACGCCAGCGTTTGCTTTTACTAAGCGGTCTGGTTTCCATAACCTTAACTCTGTCACCAATATGGCATTCATTGTTTTCATCATGTGCCATCAGTTTGGTTGTTCTTTTTAAGAATTTCCCGTATTTCGGATGCTTCAACTTACGTTCCACACTTACGACGATGGATTTATCCATTTTGTCGCTGGTAACGAGTCCTTCTCTTACTTTTCTTTGATTTCTTTCTTCCATAATTCGGTATTCTTAATTATTTTGCACTTTCGTTTAATTCGCGTCTGCGAATTTCTGTTTTCAATCTTGCGATTGCACGTCTTTGTTCTTTCAACGATTGGGGGTTCTCAATAGGAGAAACAGCGTGAGTCAATTTCATTTTGACAAGACGTTCTTTTTCTTCTGCCAACTTATCCAATAAATCTGGAGTAGCAAGGTCCATTATCGCTTGTTTTTTCATAATTCACTAAATTTCTTCTGAATAATCTCTTCTAACTACAAATTTGGTTGCCACGGGCAATTTTTGAGCGCCAAGACGGAGGGCTTCTTTTGCCACTGCATAAGGAACGCCGTCGGCTTCAAACAAGATACGACCAGGGCTAACGCGTGCAACGAAATATTCTGGAGAACCTTTACCTTTACCCATACGTACTTCAGCAGGTTTTTTGGTAACAGGTTTATCTGGGAATATACGAATCCACAACTGACCTTCACGTTTCATATAACGGGTAATTGCCTGACGGGCAGCTTCTATTTGGCGACCGGTAATCCAATGTTCTTCAAGGGTCTTGATAGCGAATGAACCGAATGATATCTCAGCACCACGCTTGGTGATGCTCTTCATTCTCCCCTTCTGCGGTCTTCTGTATTTGGTCTTTTTAGGTTGTAACATAACTTATGTTATTAAATGATTACTAATTTCTTTTATCGTTTTTTCTTCCACCCATTCTTGGGGCTCTTTTCGCGCCGCCTTTCTGTTCTTTACCTTCGTTTGGCAATTGGAAAAGATCTCTCTTACCATAAACGATTCCGCAGCAGATCCAAACTTTGATACCTATTCTACCATAGGTTGTATGAGCCTCGGCTTGAGCATAATCAATATCCGCACGCAAAGTATGCAGCGGGGTTCTACCTTCTTTGAAATGCTCCGTTCTCGCCATTTCCGCACCGCCCAAACGACCGGCGATGGAAACTTTGATACCTTCCGCATTGGCGCGCATCGTGGATGAAATCGCAGTCTTGATCGCTTTTCTGTATGAAATACGACCCTCAATCTGCTTGGCCACATTCTGAGCCACCAATTCAGCATTCAAATCAGGACGCTTTACTTCTGCAATGTTGATCTGAATATCCTTGTTCGTGATTTTCTTTAACTCTTCTTTAAGTTTTTCAACTTCGGCACCGCCTTTACCAATAATCAAGCCCGGACGAGCGGTAAATAAGGTAACCGTCACCAATTTCAGTGTTCTTTCAATGTAAATTTTTGCAATGCCGGCTTTGAACAAACGAGCGTTCAAATATTTTCTAATTTTGTCGTCTTCGACTATTTTACTGGCGAATTGCTTGCCGCCATACCAATTAGAATCCCATCCTCTGATTATGCCTAATCTTAAGCCTACCGGACTAACTTTTTGACCCATACTTTTTAGTTGTTTTTATTTTCTTCAATATTGTTATTTATTCTTTTATCATCAATAATGATCGTAACATGGTTGGAGCGTTTTCTGATTCTGTGCGCCATACCACGGGGAGCCGTACGTATTCTCTTCAACATTCTTCCACCATCCACTACCACTGATTTTACATACAACTGTGCGTCTTCAATACGTACACCTTCATTCTTAACTTGCCAGTTGGCAACCGCTGACTTTAAAAGTTTCAAAAGTTTTTCTGCTGCCTCTCTTCTGCTATATTTCAAGACATTCATCGCATAATCAACTTCTTTTCCTCTAATTACGTCAGCCATAATTCTCATTTTGCGCGGGGAAGTCGGATTGTCCACTAAACGTGCCACATATAAATTTTTGTTGGCTTCTTTTCGCGCTTCTGCTGCTAATCTTTTTCTTGAACCCATTGTTTTTTAATTATTTTTATGGGATTAAAACCTGATTATCAATACTTTAACCTAATCAAGCCTCTTCACCCTGATTTAACATTCAAATTGGCGGCAAAAATAAACATTTTTTTTTATAATAACTACCTGTTTATAAAAAAAATTAAAATATTTATTTTTAAGGATTTCCCGACTCATTTTTTTATCAAAAATTGCCCCAAAATCTACTTTTCAAGATAGTCTTGATAGGTCGATTGCAAATACGCCCTTGCCCTTTTCATGTCCACCTCCCTTAACGAATCATTTTGATATGTATCCGCATAAACCCTGTTATTCGTAATATCAAGTGCAAAGGAGCCGTCAGGGGTGATCCACTCTATACCCACATTGACTGATACCGGAGCAAACTGGGCTCCTCCCTTACCCAATATATTACGACTCCAATGAAAAGACCCCGTCTCCATTCCCAACTGTGCCATGAGTGTGCAGGGCAAATCAATATAACTGCAATAGCGATCGATTTGCTTTCCCCGCCACTCCTTTTTTAGCGCACCTCCCAGCCACAACATAGGAACATGTTGGTATCCAGCATCATAATAATACCACTCTTTGTAACTCGGGTGACTGTGATCGGCCACCAATATAAATAATGTATTGGCATACCAAGGTTCCCGTTTCACTTTTTCGAAATAT